>Ga0265297_10001401_pt1 | contig 56847 bp, 52 predicted proteins | sample Munlanlwell13791_FD_192502 | JGI IMG/M metagenome (GOLD analysis project Ga0265297, IMG submission 192502) | Leachate microbial communities from a municipal landfill in Southern Ontario, Canada - Leachate well 137-91 | ecosystem: Engineered > Solid waste > Landfill > Unclassified | place...
GCAGGGGCACTGACAGCACTGGTTACTGGTGGGGACTTTTGGGCAAATGTTGGATATGGTGCTTTAACGGGAGCTCTCGCAGGGTTAGTGGTTGATGTTTCAGTTGCAACTGGTGGCGTTGGAGGGTTAGTAATAGCTGGGGTTGGGGGCCTTGTTGTTGGAACCGGAGGGGACCTTCTTGGGCAAGTGTGGCTTGAGGGGAAAACTGGCGATGATATCAGTCTGGGCCGTGCATTAACAGTTGGAGCCATTTCAGCAGTCATAAACATGGCATCATTCGGAATCGACCGAGCTTTATTGAGCGGCCCTAAACTGACTGGTAATATTATCCAAAAGGTAACACAATCCTTCCTTCAAAGTGGATATGGGGACTGGATTGCACAGAGCGTTTTTGCTCTGGCGTTCTGTTCATTATCAACGATTCCCACTTGGATATGCAGTCAAAATGATGAAGTGCCTGCAAATGCCATTGTTATCGATCAGTATGACTCTGTCCGATAGGTGAGTATGATGAAACCGAAATATCGTTTTTTAGGATCTTGGTTTTTGTTCTTAAGTGCTTTTGTCCTTCTTTTTTTACCTCTTTTATTAGGTGGATTTGTTTTAAATTTATTAATTGAGTTCCCACATAGTCAAACCATCGAAAAGATTGCCATCCTAAGTTTCTGTTTGATTGGGTTCATTCTTTTATTTATGGTATCTGGGAAAAACCATTTTCAATGGGTTCTCATGGATCAAGAAGAACTGGTCGCCCGGTGTCTTTGGAAAGTTCTGGTTCGAAAAAAGTGGACCGACATTCGGGGAGTAAAGATTGTACGATTTCCCATTTCAGTCAGAGGAGGATTTTCCTCACGCTGGTTCATTTTCGAAGATGGGACTCCTGACACAGATTGGCACAATTATATTCTCGATGAAAAAAGGCCTATCATGATTAAATGTACGAAAAGATCATCAAGAATAATTAAACAATTATGGAATGGTCAAATTATCGAAGAAACAACCATTTCTCGTTGACCCCTTTTTTTTATCCTCAGTTTTCTTGAATGAATTCCTTATTTGAGACTCTTTTCTCATAACCAATTTTGGGTTACTCATGTACACATTACTCCAGTAATGTACACAGATCCTAGCGGCAAGTTTGTTATCTCATCATTTTTAATCGGGATGGGGATTGCTGCTTTAATAGGTGTTGGTGTTGATGCAGTATTATATGTAGTAAGTGAAGTTCTCTCATATGGATTGACTGGTGAATGGTTGTGGTCATGGGGAATGTTTGCGGGATCCACACTAGGAGGAGGAATAACGGGTGCATTAGCTTTTGCTCTTCCGTGGTTAGGAATTTCTGGATCTGCCTCAATCCATGGTTTCCTTTCAAATGCCTTAGGAATGATGTTCCAAAATTCATTTGGAGAAGAAAATCATTGTGTTACTGATATCATTTTAAGCTCAGCAATAATGGGAGTTATATCAGGAATTACAGCAGGAATAACAAGCAAGATAAAGATTCCAGGATTTACCGGTAGAGGAAGTATTGGCCAAGTTGCTAGACAGATAGACACAAAGTTTTTCAATGGAACAATTGAAATAGTTACCGCAAAAACGTTCGGGAAAATGGTTGTTTATGAATTTGGTTATTCTGTATTTGATACAGTAATTGATAATATATGGGATGCATTGGAAACTAATCCATGAGAAGCATGGAGAAGAGTATTTTATGGAGCCACAGTGCCTTTATTTAATTATGTAGACATCGAGGAGAGAAAAAATGAAAAAGTATTATCCGAAGTCAATAATGATATACCTTTCTATTGCGTTTATATTCTTAATATTAATAATATTGGTCTATGTTTTTGGAAATTTCATTATTAATTGGACTAACATGCAAAATGCCATGGGGTGGCTTTCTTTTGTGTGCTCAATCATAGGTTTAATATATTTTTCATATATACTAATGCATATTTTAAAAAGAAAAATAATATTATGTAGTGACAGAATTTTTGTCCAAGAAGATGCGGGGAGTAAAGATATAAAACTTCAATATAAAGTTGAAGTTTTGCTGGATCAAATTGAGCGTATTGATATGTTGATCAGTTCTAATAATTCATTGAATCAGCATATGAGATTTGTCATAACACCAATGCCTTACATTGTTTTGAATATAAAAAACGGTAAAGAAAAGTGGATAAATGCCTTCTATTACACCAAAAAACAAACCATAGAAATCATTGATTGTATTATTAAAAAAAAGAAAATTGAAGATACAGCATTTACCAATAAAGCCGGACAAGAATTGGTGAATGAATTAGCAAAAACAAAAACGCAAAGAGTGAAAAAAGTTTAATTTCCCTATTACGCAGAACGTGGCTATCCAAATAGCAACGTTCTGGCGAACTTTGCTAGTAGTTGTGTTTCTCAAGAGATAATAAGCGGGTTTGATAACATCAAAAAAGGCCCAACATTCTCGCGGTGGGAGGGAGACCTTCTTTTCGATATTTTCTTATATTTACTGAAACCTCATAGCCAATAATTCTGTCGGTTCTTTTGAAGATATAGTCAATAAGAGGCTATCTTGGTGCACAAGAGTGGCGAATGCCAATCCATATCGATATCGAGGCTATCGTTACGACAAAGATATCAACATGTATTATCTTAACAGCCGTTATTATAATCCCCAAATCGGTCGATTTATCAACGCTGATGGCATGCTGGATCAATTCGGTGATATTCAATCGACTAATATGTATACTTATTGTGCAAATAATCCAGTAATGTATACAGACATAACCGGAAACTCACCTGTTTTAGGACTATTATTTCAGTTTGCTGTTAGTGTGTTATGCTATATTGGTATCGCTATTGTTGCAATATTTGACGAAGAAGTAAGAGAAGACATGAATGATATAGGGTGGAATCCATTTAATTCAGATGAAAACCTTGTTCTAGATTCAGAAAAAGTCTCTTTTTATAAAGGAATCCCTACTTTTAGGATTGGCGGAGATAGGTCTGGAACATTTGGCGCTATTTTTTTAACTAATGAGACCAATTTTAGAAAGAACCCTCAAGATGTATTACGCCATGAATTTGGTCACGCAATACAACAATTCTTTCTTGGACCAATTAAGTATGGTATTACTATCGGATTACCTTCTTGGAAAATGTTTGGGCAATGGGCCAAAAATAATAGATATTATGATGCGCCGTGGGAAATTACTGCTGATATGTTTGGGGGAGTTGAAAGTAGGAATCATTCATCCAAGGATAAAACCATAGGAGTATTATACTTTGTTATCGATTTCTTAATATAAAATACAGAAGGAGAAAGGAGATTAAATAATATGATAAATAAGTGTAGAATAATCTTGTCTTCAGTACTATTACTCTTGTCTTTTTTCATAATAGCCTGTACATCAAATTCTCAAAAAATGTATAATTATTATTCTGTAGAGAGCAATTTTATTAAAGTTCATGGGATTGTTGAAGAAATTAATCTTCAAGACGGGATTCTTTACCTTAATATTAATTTTGATGATAGCACATTTCCAAATGATGGAGATGATACTTTCAAAATCATTCAGGCTAATCAACTGATATTATCTGATAACGATTTTTATGACCACATTATTGTTGGAGACACAATTGATTTTTATTCTGCGCCAAGAATATTCGGAGATGGATATATCGTACCTATAATCTGTATTGAGAAAGACGGTGCCATATATTTACCATTTGATACAGGACTAAGTAACCTCTTGATTTGGTGCACTTCGTAACTATAGTCATATACTCTGTTTTTTTAGAAAACAAAAATCACTATTCTGATTTGATAGTGATATTAGTAAACATGTTGGAATCATTAACTCGATAAGGAAATACATAATTAGTATAACTTATTAAGTAGAAGTGCAAAAAAAGGTACTAAGAACAGGTAGTTGAAGTCACTTAGCGGTTATCTCTGACTACATTACTCCAGTTATGTATACAGACAGCGACGGATATCTTCCGGAGTGGCTCAAAGATGCATTTAGATTTATTAGTGGCGCATTGATTACAGTTGTCGGAGCCGCACTGACTCTCGATACATCACCTCTCTTCCTAGTTCCCGGGTTTTCATCGATACCATTACTTTTACTCAATATGACTTTTTACGAAACTATGCTAGCTGCTTCGCCGTTTAGTAGCACAATTAAATCAGATATGAATCTTATTGCATGGAACCCTTTTAACGGGGATGCAAATGCAGTTGCGGGTTCGAAAGATATTTCATTTTACAAAGGAGTATTTGTTTTCAGGTACGGTAGTTCCGGAGGTGGGGGGATATCATTTGGTATTATTGGTCTTGGTCGAGGTGCTAGTGTGAATACAGTTATCCATGAATACGGTCATCATAAACAGCAACGATTCATGGGGCTAGCGCTTTATACTCCAATTGTAGCTATACCATCATTGATTAGCGCTGCAATTTCAACGTATGGCGTGCATGCAAATAGATGGTATGAAAGATGGGCTACTGACTGGGGTAATCGAGGCTGGATTTGGTGGTAACAAATAAACATATAGATAAACAATAAAAATAAAGGAGACTAACGCATGTATAAAATTCGAAAAAATTTATTATTCCTAATAATTGTCTGCAGTGCATTTTTGCTTATAGCTTGCGATTATGAATACTATTTATATCATGAAAATATCCGTGAAAATACTGAAGTTGTACAAATAGATCTAGTAAATTATAATAATCCAATCGATACAGAAAATTCAACAGAGAATACTGTATACGATGTTGAAAAACTTGTAATACTTGAAACTTTAAATTCGGATGAATATGAAAACTTTTTAGGCGAGTTATCTGAAATAGGTGGGCTTTCAAGCAAACTTGAACAAACAATTAACTCACCAAATGGTACAGGCATTTTGATAACATATCAAGACGGTGGGGTTACTCTTATAACTGTTTCCAATATAAACGACAATGATTGTATTTTTGTAGGACACTATGATGCAAGTGCAAATCTAGAAGGTTTTTACGGAATTTCTTGGCCAATGATGATTGATGATTTTAAGGCGATAATGTTAAAGTATTTTGACACAAATATTGATTAATTGACATAATTTGTGGTTATCTCTGACTACATTACTCCGGTAATATAAAAAGACATAGCTTTAGCATACTATAATGTGTTCATATGTTTGATTATTGGATTTAAGAGCGTGGTTTGGATCTAGCTTGTTTGAGTCGTGATTTTCGAAATCAGATAATTATTATGATTTATACGAAAGATCTCAAATATATATTTTTATCCTTATACTAGTTAAAATAAAACACCTCCATAATTTACTCTATACCCCAAGTCAAGGACACTTTATAAAAAAGACCTTGTTTTGTTCTATTGTTTCTTCGATGACTGCCTGTCAAGGCGGTCATCTTTCTTTTTTGTCCTGTTCTGTTCCTTTCTCGACACTCCGGTAAGTAGAAATTGATGATATTCCACTGGGGTCATTTTGGCGAGCCCCCACTGATAACGATCGTTATTGTAGTAATCGATGAAGTCATCGACTTCCGCAACGACCGACTCAAAGTCATTGCACTTCTCGAGATGCAGCTCGTCTTTCATGTGGCCGAAGAACGATTCCTGCGGAGCGTTGTCCCAACAGTTGCCTCTTCGGGACATGGATTGAAGCAGTTTCTTCTCCTTGACGAGATCCTGGAATTGATTGCTCGTGTAATGGACCCCTTGATCCGAGTGAATCATCGCGCCTTCTGCGAATGTTTCGTTCGTGACGTCACACAAAATGTGGACCGAATCCAGGACGAAGGGCAGATCGATCGTCTGCGAGGTCTTGTGCGACACGACTTCATGCGTTGCCGCATCGAAAATCGTCGAGAGGAAGGCTTTCCCTCCATGAGGGTAGTACAGATAGGTGATGTCGGTCAGAAAAACCTTTCGCGGGATCTTCTGCTTGAAGTCTCGATTCAGAAGATTGTCATGGATGGAATTTGTTTGAATGGCACGGATCATGCGGCGATAGGGGTTCGCTTTGCGGATCGGGCAGAATAGACCGTATTTCTTCATCAGACGGCGAATCTTCTTCAGATTCATTACGACCCCGAAGTGGCCGGCCAACGTCATATAGAGCTCTCTTGCTCCTTTGTGGCGGTTGCGATACCGATACGCTTCCAGAATTCTCTCGAAATCCTGCCGATCCCGCTCTTCCCGCTCGCTCAGAATCACGAGCGAACGCACATAGCCGTAATACCCGCTTCGTGAGACGCCGGCGATTCGGCACAACCGACTGACCCGCAGGCGGCTTTTTCGCCGTTCGATCATTTTCCGGATGATTTCGAAGACTTTTTGCTTCGTGCTGCGTCTTCCCGTTTCACCTGCTTTTCCAGCTTTCGTAGTTCCAGCAGGAATTCCCGCTCCTGCTTCAATGTCTCGATTTCAATCTTCATCTTCGCAATCAGTTCCGCATCGCTCAGGCGCCTCATCGGGTTCCGCCCATTGTTCCCTTTCCGGATATCATTCGTACCTTCCGGTCTCTGTTCGGCTCTTCGCCACCGATTCGACGCGCTCTTGATTCGTTGCTCGCCGAGTGTTCTGACGTCGAATCCACTCTCCCGAAAAATCTGACTGGGGGACTTGCCCGCATGATACTCATCCAAAAACCGTTCTTTGAATGCATCGGTATAGGTAATGGCTTTCTCCGAGACGTGTTTCACGTACGGATTCGCCCTCAGTTGATCGATTTCATACTCCTTGAATAGGCTCTCACTCATCAATTCTCACTCGCTTCCATCTCGTTTATCTTCATTAAATACGAAAAATACCCCGTAAAGGTACTTTTTCAAGGTGTACGCTTTACAGGGTATATTTTAATTTGATTATAGAGATGGTTTTTATAATACTATTCTTAATTTTAATTATCTGTTTTCGGGTTCACTTCAAAGAGTGTCAGGTTTTATTGTTTCGGTTTTAAAATCATGATAATAATATTTTTGTTGATAAATAATCCTCAAGGCATTGACAACACAAAGCAATGTGACACCAACATCTGCAAAAATCGAAAACCACATATACATAATGCCAAACACAGAAAGAACAAGAAATATTAATTTAACTGTCATGGAAAAGACGATATTTTCAGTGGCGATTAAACGAGTTTTTTTGGCAATCCGAATTGCCATATCCAAAAAGCGAATGTCATTGTTAATAATTATGACATCGGAGACTTCAATGGCCAAATCGCTCGCTGAGCCCATTGATACACCGATATCGGCATTTTTAAGTAGTGGGGCATCGTTGATACCATCGCCAACATAAAGACTAATTGAGTTGGTTCTAATGGCATTGAATTTTTCTAGTTTCTGTTCGGGTAACAGTTCAGCGTAATATTCAATTCCTCCGAGTTTTTGAGCGATTTCACTTGCGGATGCTTCATTGTCGCCGGTGAGCATTACGGTGTCATAATGTTTTGTAAAGTAACGAATAGTTTCCATTGAACTCTCTTTTAATTCGTCTTTGACAACAACAAAACCAAGATACTTTTTATTAAGGGCAATAAAGGTGTATGAACCCACCGGAAGCTTCTCTTGATTGATTTCAATGCCAAAACTCTCTATAAATTTTTGGTTACCGGCAAGAGCTTGCTTGCCATTAATTGTGGCACTGATTCCATAGCCAGGAATCTCTTTTGTGTTTTCTGCATCATAAATTCGACGTTTTCCAAATTTCGCCACGATTGCTGCGGCAATCGGATGCGAAGAGAATTTTTCTATTGAAGCCGCGACTTTGAGGGTCTCATCATCGGTATATTCGGTAACAAAAAATGATCCATGTGTTAAGGTGCCCGTTTTATCAATGGCGATGGTTTTCACATCAGTGAGGGTTTGAAGAAAAGTTGATCCCTTAAACAAGATTCCTCGTTTCGCTGCCGCGCCGATACCTGCGTAATACGATAGCGGAATCGAGAGCACTAATGAACAGGGACAAGAGATTACTAAGAAGATAGCAGCACGGTAAATATATCCGTTAGGTCCTAAAACATCATTGGGGGCAATAATCCAGCCAATCAACACTAGCAGTAAAGCTAAGCCGACAACGATGGGAGTATATATCTTGGAAAATTTGGTGATAAATAATTCTACAGAGGATTTATTTGAGGTTGAATTTTCAATCAAATCAATCAACTTTCCTAAGGTAGAATTACTATATTCCTTTTTGGCGCGGATGTGAATAACATCGCCTACATTTATCGTTCCCGAAAGAACAGATGAGCCAACATCAACCCGCAAGAGTTTGGATTCTCCAGTCAGTTGACTGGTATTAAGACTGGTAGATCCCAAAACAACTTCACCATCAACCGGTACTCGCTCACCATTTTTGATGACAATAATATCATCGACTTTGATTTGCAAAGGATCTTTGATGATGATTTTGTCATTCACAAGGATATTGGCAAACTCGATTTTGATATCCATTAACGAAGATATTTCGCTTTTTGACTTTTGGACTGCTCGGTTTTGAAGATGTTCACCGATTGAATATAACATAATGACGCCGATAGCTTCTTCATGTTTTCCTATAATCATTGCGGCTAAAGTGGCGATAATCATCAAAGTGTTCTCATCAAAAAATGATGACTTGCGAAAGTTTTTGATTTGCTTGATCATCAAGCGCGATATTAGTAACAAATATCCCAGCCAGTAAAAGATTTGCGTCAAAAAGTATGGAATAAGCGACGTGTCAAAAAGTTGAGGAATGCGGTAAAAACCAAAATTAATCGCAAAAATAAAAACCCCTAACAAAACAAAAAAGTATTCCTTAAAAAAAGACACCTTATGCTCGGAGGGTTTATTTTCGTAATAGTATGTTTCGATATTATCTTCTAAAGCATCGACAATTTCTTTTATTTCTTTCAATGCTTTGGCTTCGTTGTTTATCTCCTTGAAGTCAACCATCAAGATTTGATTTGCATAATTAAAACTGGCACTGTTCACGTATGCCAAACGTGAGACTCTTCGTTCGATTTTGTTTATGCAACTAGCACAAGTTAAATTCTTCATGACGATCTTCTTAATCATATATTCACCTGATATCGCTCAAATCTAAAAAGGCGATTTTCTTTACGAATTTTTAACATTAATGCTAATTACATTATACTGATTAACATAAAATTGTCAAATGATTATGAATTTCTGGCAATGATAACCGGTTTCATTTGCGTACTTTATGTAAATCTTTTTTGCTAGGGTTTGCAAAAAACAGTCGTTGTGATACAATATATAAAGACGAGGTGAGCGAAAATGGACTGGTTAAAAATCGCAAAAAATTATGAAAGTTACTTTCTGGAAAAAACACGAAATTTGTTAAAAATTCCCACAGTACTAGAAAAGTTCGATCCGAATAATTTAGAAGCCCCTTTTGGAGAAAACATTCGGAAAGCGCTTGATTATATGTTAACAATGGCGGAAATTGATGGTTTCAAAACCAAAAACGTTTTTAATTATGCTGGTCATATTGAGATGGGCGAAGGTAAGGAAATCTTGGGAATTCTCGGACATCTTGATGTTGTTCCTACGGGCGGGAAATGGACGTATGGTCCGTTTGATGCCACATTGAAAGACGGGAAAATATATGCGCGTGGATCCATGGATGACAAAGGTCCGACAATGGCTGCTTATATAGCTATGAAAATGATCAAAGACCAAAATATCAAATTGAATAAAAAAGTTCGTTTGATTGTTGGCTGTGATGAAGAAAGTGGCATGCGGGGGATAACAACTTACCTGCAAAACGAGGCAATGCCTGACTTGGGTTTTGCTCCTGATGCTGATTTCCCCTTAATATACGGTGAAAAAGGGATTTACAGTTTTGATATCAATGGCAGCGAAAATGATTCTATTTTGTTTTCAATGACGGCTGGGGAGCGGTACAATGTCGTCCCTGATAAATGTGTTGCGGTATTAAAGACTGATTTATCACTTGCGTTTAACAAGTACCTTCAAGAACACAATTATCAAGGAGCGGTAGAAGATAATGTTTATACCATCCTTGGAAAAAACGCACATGCGGCTTGGCCACAAGCTGGGGTCAATGCGATTTTCTTAATGACCGATTTTTTGAAGGACTACACTGACAGTGCTTTTATTAAATATATAGATAAGTATTTATCTTTTGATTATCTTGGTAACAAACTTAGAATTAATCACTTTGATCCAGAAATGAAAGAACTGACTCTCAATACAGCAATTGTCAGATATGAAGAAGGCAACTTTAAAATCGGATGTAATATTCGCTATCCGAAAGGTTTTGATTTTGTAAATCAAACCATTAAAATCCAAAAAAGCGCTGACAATTTTAATTTTTCATATTTACAAAAAAACAATTCAGCACCACATTATGTATCCCCCAAGGATCCTTTGGTACAAACGCTCCATAAGGCCTATATTAAATATACTAATGATATTGAAACACCTTTATTGACAATTGGCGGCGGAACGTATGCTCGCTGTTTAAAAAAAGCAGTCGCTTTCGGCCCAAATCTGCCTAAGAACGAAGACTTAGCTCATCAGCCAGATGAATGTTTGATTGTGGCAGACATGCTTATTGCGGCAGCTATTTATGCTGAAGCCATTGAAAAATTGGCTTCGGAGAATCAATAAAGATATGCGATTAAGAAATGTCCGTAATGCTTCAGATTTGATCAATAAACATCCAAATTGGGTTATAACAAATCCAGTAGCATTAAAAGGGAAATGGACGATGGTTTTTGGTAATGATAAACCAATTTATCTTGAAATCGGTTGTGGAAAAGGGAAGTTTATTTTCGAAATGGCAAAAAAACACCCCAATATCAATTTCATTGGGATTGAAAAATTCGATTCTGTCATTGTCAGGGCATTACAAAAAATCGTTAACGAACCGCTTGACAATGTCCGTTTACTTCGAATTGATGCTGCCTTCTTAACATCAATCTTCGCTATTAATGAGATTAGTTGTGTTTACCTTAATTTTTCTGATCCGTGGCCCAAGCCATCGCACGCCAGACGTCGATTGACAAGCCCCCAATATCTAGAAAGATATCGTGCGGTTTTGCAGCCACTCAGTTCAATATTTTTTAAAACCGATAATTTTCCATTGTTTTCTTTCTCGATGATGTCATTTGTAAATTCGGGATTAAAAATCAACCACATTTCTTTGGATTGTCATCGAGAACAAGAATTGAATAATGTAGAAACCGAATTTGAAACTCGCTTTTCCACTGCGGGAAAGCCGATATATTATATCAAAGCCCAATACAAGGAGAGCAACGATGATAAAGCAATTATATCGTGATTTAGTGGAACTTCCGGGTGTGTCCGGAAATGAAAAGTATGTCCGTAAATATGTTAGAGCTGAGTTAGAAAAAGTTTCTGAAACAATCTATCAAGATAAACTTGGATCTGTATTTGGAGCCATCAATGAGCAAAAACAGGGTCCTAAGGTCATGATAGCGGGGCACATGGATGAAGTAGGGGCAATGGTTTCCGCAATTACCGATAAAGGATTTATTAAGATGATCCCGATAGGATCAATTAACGCCCCGATAATGCTTTCTCAACATTTAGATATTATTATTGAAGATGGGTCGGCAGTTCCTGGTGTCGTTGCTTCTAAACCACCACATTTACTGCGAGATGGAGTATCCAAACAAGTAACTGATTTTGATGATTTTTTGCTTGATATTGGCGCGGATTCGAAACAACATGCTTGCGAATTAGGAATCAAGATTGGGCAAATGATTATTCCTCATAATAACTTTACCATCACCAAAGATGGAAAAAAATTCATATCCAAGGCATGGGATGACCGATTCGGAGTGGGGATGGCAATTGAGATTTTACAAAGTGTTGACAAAGATACAATTCCATGTCAACTGTATTGTGGAGCTAATGTCCAAGAAGAAGTTGGTCTTCGCGGCGCGGCAACATCGGCTTCGATGATTAAACCGGACCTTTTTATCGCTGTTGATTGTTCGCCTTGCACTGATACTTTTGAAGACTCAGAAATCGGTGGTTCTTTGGGTGGGGGCTTTATGATTCGGTTTTATGACCCACGGTGTATTATGCATCAAGGTATGCGGGAGTTTATTGAAACAACCGCCAAGAACAATAATATAAAATTCCAATACTATAAATCCGGTGGTGGAACCGACGCCGCCCAAGTTCAATTGACTGATGATGGAGTGCTGGTGTGTACAATCGGTATGCCTTCAAGGTATATTCATTCAACGACTTCAATGATTCATATAGATGACTATGAAGCGGTGAAAGCAATTATTCTGGCTTTACTTAAAGAACTCGATTTCCAAAAGATCAACCATATCAAAGCTAATGTTTGATCTTGCGAAATAAATACTTATGAGACCACAAAAGTGGCTTAAAAAGGAGAAGAAAATGGAAAAAACAATTAACAAAAAAAAGATTCGCGAAATGACGATTTTGGCAATGTTCATTGCCATCATCGCGGTGTTAGCACTAGTTCCAGGAATGGGATTCTTCGTAATTGGGGGAATCTCAATATCTTATGTTCACCCAGTTGTAATGATTGGCGGCGTTCTATTAGGAAAAGCCTTAGGAAGAAAAGCCGGAATCATATTGGGAACAGCGATGGGTGTATGCTCATTGATTGCCTCTTTTTATATCATATCGCATTTCAATAATGTTTTTAATTATCCATGGGTGTCGGTTTTACCTCGATTCCTTTTTGGATTAATTATCTATGATGTAACAAATTTTTTCTGTAAAATTATCAAAAAGCGGATATTAGCATACATGGTTAGTTTTTTCTTGCTTTCGATTATTCATTCACTGCTTGTATTGCCACTTTTATTTATCTCATACCCGCTATATTATGGAGCTACTCCGTTTGCTGAAATGATGGCGATGTTCTCCGGAGAAAATCAAGTTATGGCTGGTATTCTATTTATTTCTGGTATTGTTCTTGTGGAAGCAGTATTCTCAGGAATTGTTGGTAGCGTCGTTGCTGATCGGTTACAACATTTTCTTGACCGAGAGGAAAACGAGCCCACAACCAAGGAGGAAGACAATGCTGGCATTGATTGACATTGGAAACACAACGATTACGATTGGATTATCTCACGATCTAAATAAAATCGATAATGTGTTAAAAATCAATACCATTAAGACAATTTCAGCGGATGAATATGCTTTAGTTTTAAAAGAAATGCTCAAAGGAGTCACTGAGGTCATCATTTCCTCAGTGGTCCCAGAATTAAATAGTGTTTTCAAAGAATTTCTCCAAGAACGCATGAATATCATTCCGATGTTCATGGGGCAAGGCGTTAAAACGGGAATAAAGATTATGTCCGACAATCCCAAAGAAGTTGGAACAGATATTATTGCAAATCTCGTTGCGGCAACGCAACAATATGGTCATACTTGCCTCGTCATTGATTTGGGTACGGCGACCACTTTTTCATATATTGAGGATTTGGCTTTCAAAGGGGCGATTATCGCCCCGGGATTGACAACGAGTAAAAACGCATTAATCAGCCGGACTTCGCTCTTGCCACAAGTCGAATTAGAAATGCCAACAAAACTCATCGGTACTAATTCCACCGATTCAATTAAATCGGGGTTAATCTTCGGTCATGCAAGCATGATTGATGGCATCATTCGCCGCATCAAAAAACAGGTTATTTCTGATAATCTACCAGTTATTATAACCGGGGGACATGCCAAATTGATTTTCCCACATTGTTTCGAGAAAATCACTTTGGATGAAAATCTAATTTTAAAAGGATTATTGCTGGTATACAGACGTAACATTACGAAAAGTCGTTAAATATCTACAAAGAGAATGTACGGTTCATCTGTGCATTTTTTCTACTCAGGATTATGTAAGTGTGAATAACGGGGGTCTTTATGAAAAAACTAATCTTGATTGATGGTAATAACTTGCTGTTCCGATCCTATTATGCAACCGCCGCAATGGGCAATTTAATGAAGAATAGTCAAGGCATATATACAAATGCAGTATATGGTTTTGTCAATACAATTCAAGCGTTACTCACCAGAGACTATACTCATATGCTCGTAGCTTTTGATTGCAAAGGAAAAACCTTTAGACACGAGAAGTATGAAGCATATAAAGGCACTCGCAAAGAAGCCCCCGAAGAATTAATTATGCAGATGCCTTTGGTCAGGGAATATCTTGACGCTGTCGGCGTTGCACGGTATGAACAAGATCAGTATGAAGCCGATGATATTATTGGGTTTTGCGCATCGCAATTTGTATCTGATTTTGATGCGATTGATATTTTTAGTAACGATCATGACATGCTTCAATTGTTATCCCCAAAAGTGTCACAGGTAATATCAAAAAAAGGCTTGTCTGAAATTGATGTTTTCACGATAAACAATATATACGAAAAGCTGGGAATCCGACCAGACCAAATGGCGGATTATAAAGGACTGGTTGGCGATCCTTCCGACAATATTCCCGGAATTCCCGGAATTGGTGATAAGACAGCGGTCAAACTGCTATCGGAATATCAAACTCTTGAGAATATAATCGTGCATGCCACAGATTTAAAAGGCAAATTGCAAGAAAAAGTAATCAACTTTCAAGAACAAGCACGTTTTTCAAAGGAAATGGCGACCATCATTCGTGATTTTCCCAATGATTTAAGTTTAAACGAGATGAAGTATAATGGATTCAATCACAATTCTTTGAAAACCTTCTTGACGAAAATGGAATTTCGCTCAATTTTACAAAAGATTGAAATAGCGATGCCAAAACAAGCACCAAATCTTGGTGACTATCGGGTAGTAAAATCTGCCGAGGAGTTAATCAGTTTATTGGATGGGCCTGCAGCTTTGCATTTAGAACTATTTGGCAGTAACTACCATACGGCTAAGAAAATTGGTTTTGGCATTCAAAATATCCATGGCAAATTTTTCATTGATTATGATTTTCTTCATAAATCGGATCATTTTCAAAAGTGGCTCAATAATCCGGACATGCAAAAAGATGTTTATGATCTCAAACAAACAAAAGTAGCTTTGATGTGGGATGGATATGATTTAAAAGGGACCCGATTTGACTTGCTTTTGGGTGCATATTTACTTAATCCCAACCTTGCTAAAGAGGATTTCCGTAATGTTATTTCCGCATTTGATACGGATATTGTCCAGTACGATGAAGAGATATATGGACGAGGCAGTAAATATGCTATCCCTGAAGATGTGACCATTGTGCAAAAGTACGCCGTAAACAAAGCTAGTGCCATTGCCACATTAAAAGCAACTGTTGTTGCTAAAATCGCTGCCAACAACCAGACATCGTTACTAAATGATGTTGAGATTCCATTAGCGGAGACATTAGCAAAAATGGAATTTGCCGGTATCGCTATTGATAACGATGCTTTAACTGCTTTTGGTTTTGGCCTAAATGACAGAATAACAACATTAGAAAAATCAATTATATCTATTGCTGGTGAAAATTTTAATATTAACAGCCCCAAACAACTAGGAGTTATTCTTTTTGAAAAATTAAATCTGCCATACTATAAGAAAAATAAAAACGGCTATTCAACTGATATTACTGTTTTAGAACAACTAGTTGGGTTCCACCCAATAATTGAACAAATCATGGAATATCGAACATTAACAAAATTATATTCCACCTATTATGAAGGTATTAAAACAGCTTTAGATATGAAAAAGGATGGGAAAGTTCACACTATATATAAACAGACAATCACGCAAACGGGAAGACTTTCGAGCATCGAACCCAATTTACAAAACATCCCCATCCGTACTGATGAAGGTAAAGAAATTAGAAGAATTTTCATTTCGGAACCGGGATATTGGCTATATTCTTGTGACTATTCGCAGATTGAGTTGCGAGTTTTAGCTCATATGGCTAATGTAGAAGCATTAAAGGAAGCTTTCATTCGTCACGAGGATATCCACAACCATACGGCCCAGTTAGTTTTTCACAAAGAAGAAGTCTCAACCAATGAGCGCCGAGCTGCCAAAGCGATTAACTTTGGGTTAATTTATGGAAAAACCGCTTGGGGATTATCGGAAGACTTAAAAATATCACCAAAACAAGCCGAACAATTCATATCAGATTATTTTCATCAGTTTCCCCAAATTAAAGTCTATATGGATCAACAGATTGAAATGGCTCGTACTTTAGGTTATGTAACGACGATTCTCAATCGTCGTCGATATATCCCCGAAATAAACGCGGAAAATTACCAAACTCGTGAGTTTGGCAAACGTATGGCAATGAATGCACCGATTCAAGGATCGGCCGCTGATATCTTGAAGGTAGCTATGGTTAAAATTCAGACTGAATTTGATCACCGTCAGTTAAAATCGCGGATTTTACTGCAAATTCATGATGAATTAGTTTTCGCTATCGCTGAAACGGAAAAACCAATCGTCGAATCAATTATCAAGGATCGGATGGAACATGCAGTTCCATTTAGTGTACCACTCACAATCGAGTGTAGCTTTGGAAAAAATCTATTCGAGGTGGCTTAATAATGCCAGAATTACCAGAAGTTGAAACGATTCGTGCCACTTTACAATTGGCAATTGTTGGAAAAACCATTGCCCATATAGATATTTACTACGATAAAATCATCCATGGCATTTCACCAACAGATTTTCAAAAGCATTTGGTAAATCAAAAAATTCACGACATGGATCGTTATGGGAAATACTTATTTTTTATTCTTGATGATTACACGATTATATCTCATCTCCGAATGGAAGGAAAGTATTATTTAAAACCGGAAACCGCCCCTGTGGAAAAACACGAACATATCGTTTTTGTTTTTACCGACCATACATCGATGCGATATCATGACACTCGAAAATTTGGTACGATGGAACTTGTAACGATTGGCAATGAGAAGCAAAGTAAGAGTTTGGCATCACTTGGATTAGAGCCATTTAATGAGAACTTTACTGTGGCATATCTCCAAGATAAAATCAAAAAATCAATTCGTCCAGTGAAAAGCTTTTTACTTGATCAAACCATCGTTTGTGGACTGGGGAATATATACGTCAACGAGATTTTATGGCGATGCAAATTGAATCCAGAAACAAAAGTCCGACATTTATCCATATCCGATTTGAGTTGTTTAATCGATTCTTGTCGAGTTGTTTTAAAACAAGCCATTGAAGCGGGAGGGACAACCATCCGGACATACTATTCAAGTTTAGGTGTTGCCGGACGCTTTCAAAACGAATTAAAAGTCCATGAAAAAAAAGGACAGCCGTGTCCAATATGTCATACCCCGATTGAAAAAATCAAAGTCGGAGGACGCGGAACGTTTTACTGTCCGAGTTGTCAAAAAAAGAGGAAGGATATATGATGAAAATAATCGGTTTAACAGGGGGAATAGCCTCAGGGAAATCCACTGTCGCTAAATTTTTTCAACGCCTCGGGGCTAAAGTAATCAATGCCGATAATATCTATAAAGAACTTTCAAAACCAGGAAAAATACTGTATAATAAAATTATAAGTGAGTTTTCGGGCGCGATTGTTGGCCCAGATTATACTATCGATTGGCAACACCTTGCGGCAATTGTTTTTAATGATGATATCAAGCGTAAGCGGTTAAATGATATTACTCATCCAGAAATCAAACGGGCAATTGGCATATTGATAGACAAATACCGCATGATGAATGAACCTTATATAGTTATTGAAGTGCCACTATTGTTTGAATCCGGGTATAACACAATATGTGATGAAACGATTGTCGTGACTGTAAATCCAGATGTTCAGATTAGACGACTGATGAACCGAAACAATATCGACAAACAAACCGCACTGAAAATGATAAATGCGCAAATGCCTTTGACGGAGAAAAGTAAATTATCAACATACATCATTGATAACTCTGCGGACTTATCAAAGACAGAAACCCAATTTTATGATATTCTTGACCAGATAAAAAGGTGATATAATATGACAAGCGATAGTTTCTTCTCAACCTCCTGTGAAACCAAAGATTTGCATCCCAATCCTGAATTGCGGACAAGATATTACCGTAATACTTTTGCCCAAGGCATTGAAGCTATCAAAGCATTGGCGCAAACTGAAAAACTGGAAATTCAAGTCATTAATGAAATTCATAAAGAGGTTCACATTGTTGGCAATGGTTTTGATGGTATCATAACGTTTTTTCTTTCCGGACCAAACGAAATGGCACTTGATATTAAAATCAATTGGTTTGGTATCATCGGCTGGGGAAAACCCAGAAAGATTATAATCTCATTTTATCGTTTTTTTGATACGGTCTTACAATTCATCGGGGTTTCTCTACACCCGTAGTTGAAAGGATTTACATGGATAAAGCCAGAGCTACAGACCAATTTTTTGTGTATGCGAAATCAAATTTGGGTGCGAATGATTTTCAGACATTGAGTTTACTTTATCAGCCGATTATCGGCGTTTTAGCGTTTTCGTTATACTCAACTTTATGGCACCTGATAAATCGACAAAATTTAATTTCCGAACGTTATCTTCATAGTGATTTAGAAAGTATATTAAACTATAAAATTGTTAAAATTGAAGAAGCACGCCGCAACCTTGAAGCAATCGGTTTGATGAATGTCTATTTCCACGATGACTGTTTTGCATATGAAATGAAATTGCCTATGGCAGCTGCCAGTTTTATCAATGATGGCGTTTTAGGATCATATTTACAGAATTGTGTAACTGAATCTCGTTACGAAAAGATTCTAAAACTATTTCGCATTGTTCCCGTCAACAAAACTGATTTTATAAATCTAACCAAGTCTTTTAATGATGTCTTTCCCGCTATTTCGGATAGCAAAAAGCTAACGTCTGGGGAGTTTGTTGTAACAAATCGAGCAAAGTCCATAAGCATTAATGATAATAGTTTTGATTTTCGCTTATTTGTGGAAACCTTTCCTGATACTAATAAAATTAGCAGTTTGCTAACCGATGCTGTCAAAGAAAAGATTAACATTCTAGCATATATTTACGGTCTTGATGAAGAAAGTATGCATACCATTTTCGCAAAGGCAATTGATGAGGCCAATACTGATGTTGATTTGGCAAAGCTATCGCGATTTGCACGGGAATGCAATAAATTCGATGTGCCGATTATTGAACCCCAAGAAGATGTAAAACAGCAAGATTTCCAAGATGGCAATCCGACTGATCCTGTCGATTATTTTGGCTCTGTTAGTCCAAAAAGACTACTATCACAGTTGCTAGGCGGATTAGTATCCAATTCTGACCTTCGCGTTGTCGAACGACTGATTGAAGAGATTAGACTAGATAAAGGTGTTGTTAATGTTTTGTTGGCGTACACTATCAAAAATAATGATGGCAATATGCCGCCGTTTGCTTATTATCAAAAAATTGGTATGTCATGGAAACGTAATCAGATTGACAATGTTGAAATCGCCTTGGATTATGTTCGTCATTTGAACAGCGAGTATACCCGCAATCAAAACCCAGCCGAGAAAAAAATTAGTCATAAAACCGGCAAAAGCGGTAAACCAGAAGTTAAAATTGACTGGTTGGATGACTATTTAAAATCGATTAAGTAACGAAAGGAGACCGTGATGAAAAAAATCAATGATTATCTATTGGATAAATCATCAAAATACAGTCCCGATGAAATTATTGATCGCTTGTTAGAAGATGCAATCATCAATCGATTCGTTCTAACAAATGACTTGAAACATGATACGATTACTGATGGAATCAATCAATTGTTAACTTTCAAGGAGTCTAAAGATACCTGCAATCAATGTCAAGGACTTTATGAATGCAAGCTGAATTATCTAGGCATGCAGCCAAGATTGGTGATGTATGATTCCGAAATTGCTTTAGATTATGGAAAATGTCGGTATAACACCAGCGACGAAAGTCGATCCAAAATTGATGCAATGTATGTTCCTCGTAAAGTATTCAACGCTGATTTCAGCGATTTTGACTTAATTGGGTCATCACGTAAAGAAATTCAAAAATATATGTTAGAGTTTTTACATGACTATTCTAAAACCAATCCGAAAAAAGGATTGTATCTTTCGGGTTTGTTTGGTTCGGGAAAAACATATATTTTGGCTGCCATGGCAAATGAATTGGCAAAAAAGAACTTTAATATTATTTTTGCCTATTATCCTGATTTAGTTCGTGAACTTAAATCATCAATTGGAACCGGTGAACTTGAAGAAAAGATTCAAAGATTAAAAACGGTGGATGTACTGTTTTTAGATGATATCGGCGGCGAAACGAATTCGGCATTTATTCGCGACGAAGTCTTGGGACCGATTTTACAGCATCGGGTTTTAGACGAGTTGCCAACCTTCTTTTCATCCAATATTAAAATGCGTTCTTTAATTGAAGCCATGCAAATTGATGCTTCCAGTCATGAAAAAACCAAGGCAGTTCGCATATATGAGCGGATTCATGAACTGGCAATAGAATTCGAATTGACCGAAAAACCCATTCGATAGCCTTGACAATTGAAACTATTGCTATATAATATATTCTAAGATATAAATACTGTGAACAGGACATGATCATATCTGCTCCATAAGCGAGGACGGAATCGGTGAAAGCCGTCTTGGATAGCGAGAATGATTACCACCTGGAAGTAGGCCTTTGAAAAGGACCCGTCGCCGGCGTTAACGGAATCAAGTGCCGGATTTATCCGGAATAAAGGTGGTACCACGGTGATTCAATCGTCCTTCAACGAGGGCGATTTTTTTATATTTAAGGAGGTTTTATGATGATTAACATTCAATTTGCAGATGGTTCAGTAAAAAGTTTTGCCAAAGGAATATCGGCGGAGGCCATCGCCACAGCGATATCACCTTCTTTACGTAAACGGTGCTTAGCTGCCGAGGTCAACGGTGTTCTTACTGATTTAACTCGTCCAATAGAAACTGATGCTAAATTAATTCTGATTACCGAAGAAAGTCCGGTAGCATTAGAAATAATTCGCCATTCTTCAGCGCATTTAATGGCTCAAGCCATCAAAACAATGTACCCATGGGCACAATTTGGCGTAGGTCCCAATATCGAAGAGGGTTTTTATTACGATATTGATTTGGGGGATACCGTTTTGACTGACACTGATTTGCCAGAAATCGAGAAGGTAATGACCAAGATAGTGGCTCAAAGCGAGCTTGTATCAAGGCGGGAAGTCTCGAAAGCCGAGGCATTATCCGTGTTTAAAAATGACATCTATAAAACAGAACTAATTAATGATCTTCCCGATGGAGATATCATTACCCTCTATTCTCAAGGGGATTTTACGGATTTGTGTCGAGGACCACATGTGCCATCCACAAAATGGCTCAAACATTTTAAATTGTTGAGTCTTGCGGGGGCGTATTGGCGCGGTGACTCAAAAAATAAACAACTGACGCGGATATACGGAACCAGTTTCTTTACTGCCGAGGCACTCACGGATTATCTGACAATGGTTGAAGAACGAAAAAAACGTGATCATCGCAAATTAGGTAAAGAGCTTGATCTTTTCATGCTCTCTGAATATGGTCCTGGATTTCCATTTTGGTTGCCTAATGGGATGATTTTACGGCGTGAATTGGAAAATTTTTGGTATAAGGTACATCTTAAAGAAGGCTATAAGTTGATTCAGACACCGATTATGCTAAATAAAGAGTTATGGGAAGTATCGGGACATTGGACTATTTACCGGGAACACATGTACACATCAACGATCGATGACCAAGAATATGCTATCAAGCCGATGAATTGCCCAGGTGGAATGCTTGTATATAAGCATGATATTCATTCATATAAAGATTTTCCTCTCAAAATTGGGGAATTAGGGTTAGTTCATCGGCATGAAGCTAGCGGAGCGCTAAATGGCTTATTTCGGGTTCGCAATTTCACCCAAGATGATGCCCATATCTTTATGACCGAAGCGATGATTGTCCATGAAGTCTCCGAATTAGTTCGCTTATATGACTATATGTATTCGGTTTTTGGCTTGTCATATCAAATTGAGTTATCCACAAGACCATTGGAAAAATATATCGGAGAAATTTCCACTTGGGACCGGGCGGAAAAAGCGTTGGCTGATGCATTAATCAGTATGGGAAAAGAATTCAAAATCAATCCTGGTGATGGAGCTTTTTACGGTCCCAAACTAGATTTCAAACTTCAGGATTCAATGAACCGCATTTGGCAATGTGGGACAATCCAGTTGGATATGAATCTGCCGGAACGATTTGAGTTAACTTACATAGATCAAAATGGCGAAAAAAAGCGACCGGTAATGTTGCATCGGGCTTTATTTGGGTCAATAGAACGCTTTATTGGCATTTTGATTGAACATTATGCGGGAGCGTTTCCAACCTGGTTAGCTCCGGTCCAAATTAAAGTAATACCAGTTAACATCGAGATTCATAAAGCCTATGCTGAAGCGATAAAAGTCAGTCTGCTTGAGAATGATTTTCGTGTTGAAGCCGATTATCGGGAAGAAAAGCTAGGCTATAAGATTCGCGAAGCCCAAACAAAAAAAATTCCATATCAATTGGTTATCGGGGATAAAGAAGTAGCTGACCAAACGATTACATATCGTCGCTACGGGGAATTGGAACAAATCACTGTATCCATCACGGATTTCATTAAAATGGTCAAACAAGAAATCGCAAACAAATAAAAAGAACTGGATGATTCAAAGGGATCATCCAGTTTAATTTTTCTTCGTCATTTGTTCGATTAAACCGATATCAGGATCGATAAAAATAGTTTTTTGATGGGAATAGGTGACAAAACTTCCAGGGACGCCGGGAATTTTTTTGACATGCTTAATCAAAGTATAATCAACAGGGACCGATGATGACATTTTGGCTTTGGAATGATAACTAGCCAAATTGGCTGCAGCGCGAATCGTTGCTTCTGATAAATTCCCGTTTTGACGAACTAACACGTGACTGCCAGGAATGTCTTTAGCATGAAACCACCACTCATTCGCTCTTCCAAGTTGATGAGTAATGTAATCATTTTGAATATTGTTTTTACCAACAACGATTTCGACTGATTCAGAATCAATATATGTATCATAATTGGGATGTTTGTTTTTTATTTTTTTGGATTTAGCAGAAAGATAATGATTGGCTTTCAATTCTTCAGTGATTTCTAAAAGATCATTTAACGAAGCCGTTTCGATTTGAGTCATTAACAAATCAAAATAAGCCACTTCATGATTGGTCAAATCAATTTGTTGAGAAAGATGGCTGATTGCCTGCCGATTTTTCTTGTACTTTTTATAGTAAGCTATGGCATTTTGATTAGGAGTTAACAGGCGATTAAGGGGTACTGTGACATCCTTGCTAAGTTCATAACAATAGACTTCAAGAACATCATTTCCTTGGTTTATTTGTCCTTGATACTGCCGAATTAAGTCGCCATATATGCGGAGAACACTGGAATTTTCGGCCGCTTTTAACTCATTAGTGAGTTTTTCGAGTTTATCCTTATTACGATCAAAATCGCGTTTGATCAGTTGATAAATATATTTTGATACTTGTTTTGTCCGTTCAAACTGACCGGATTCAAAGAAAACATCATCAAGCAAATTTGAAAGCAACAGATATGTTTTTTTTGATTCGTGATTAAAAATATCGAAAAAATAGAATTGCGTTTTGTTATTTATGATGACCGCTGTTGGTTCGACAGAATGATGGAACATTTGTTTGAAGCAATCATATTTGGCTATTTTTTGGTTAAATAACAAAGCAATATAACTAGTGGCGAATAATGGTGATATCCCACGGATTCCATCTACAAGCATTTTTACGGTCAGTTCGGAATGAGAATCCAAAAACGTTTGCACGGTAATCTCGTCAGATGGAGCGATTTTTCCATCCACCGGCAATTCATATTTGAGACCACGTAAAAATGATCGTTGTTGACCCTCAAAGGGACTGACGTGTTTATAACAATCAACGATTAGCCATTGCGGATCCGTGATGATCAGATTGGCGTATTTTCCCATCAGTTCTGCTATGACAAAATATGTTACTATTTCGCCAAAGTCATTATGGTTTTCCACGACAAACTTGACGATTCGGTCATCATTTATCGTGGCGATATCTTTGATAACACCATTTTCAAGGTGTTTACGTAATAACATACAAAAACCGGTCGGAGTTGCTGGTTTGTCATAGGCTTTCTTGGATATATGTAATCGAGCATTTTGTAAAGACATCGATATATAGAGTTGATAATTATCGCCATTTGCATGAACAACAAACAAAAAATCAGTCTTTGATAACTGATAAATCTTATTAATACGTCCAAAGTGCAAAATGACATTCAATTACTTTGATAAATAGAAAAGAAAGCGACCATCCATACTCATATAATAATCACCGTCACTATTATATCACACATCATATATTCACGAAAAAAATTTACTAATTTTGGATTATGTGGTATTATAGTTAATAATGCGTATTTATCGATAGGAGGGCGGACATGAAACTAAACGAACGGGGATTGTTAGTTGTCATGAGCGGTCCTTCCGGTGTTGGAAAAGGCACAATTCGGAAGGCATTGTTTCAGATGCCTGAAAACAATTTCTGCTACTCAGTTTCCATGACTACCCGCAAACCCCGTAACGGGGAAATCAACGGTGTTGATTATTTCTTCGTTTCTCGCGAGGAATTTGAACAAAACATTCACGAAGGCAAATTACTAGAATATGCTGAATTCGTTGGTGAACTGTACGGTACACCATTATCTTATATCGAACAGAAATTGTCTGAGGGAAAAGAAGTAATCATCGAAATCGAAGTGCAAGGAGCTTTACAGGTTCGGGAGAAGATGCCCGATGCGGTGTTCGTTTTCATCGTTCCACCTTCTAAAAAGGAATTAGAGGAACGCTTACATAATCGCGGCACCGATAATGCTTCCACCGTTGCTCAAAGACTGGCTAAGGCTGAACGCGAATATCCATTAGCTTATAAATATGACTATATCGTTGTCAATGACGACGTTTATAATGCCGCGGATCGGATCTATGCTATCATCCGTGCTGAACACGCAAAAACAGAACGTTCGATTCAAAAATACACCAAACTCATGGAGGGAAAAGAATAATGGCCACTAGAAACACCGACGGTCTTCGTTATCCGTCAATCGACGATTTATTAAAGGTCATCGATTCAAAGTACAAATTAGCTTATATCTCAGCTAAACGCGCCAAAATTATTAAACAAGACGGATTTTCATCGGTTGACAATAAATGTGTCAAACCAGTTGGACAGGCCTTGGAAGAAATCTTGGCAGGAAAAGTAACAGCCGAATTCTAAAGAACAGTCTATTGACTGTTTTTTTATTAACTAGATATTAGTTTTTTGACGACAGCGACAGGATAATTATGTTATAATTAAACCATACTATTGGGGGTTGATAGAATGGATCAAGGCATCGTTAAATTACTGGAGTTACTGGGAATTGAAGATCAAGCAGTATCTGAATACGCTAAACTTATCAATCTCGAAGTTGATCCAACTACGGACAGTTGGTTTTTTTTGATTGAATTTGAACGGCCAATTCCAATCTTAAGATACCGCAATTTTATAACCAAATTGCTTTCCATTCCGAGCATTAATCCTGCGGTTAAGCACATTGACTATCAAATGAGCGTCAAGGATTTTTCTAACGATGACTTAATGGATTATTATGATTATGTAATAGATGTTTTGGTTGAAGAAGATCGAAGAGTTATGCCCTTAAAAGATTATCTGACAGATATAAATAACGGAAAGATCAAGATCAAAGTACCTTCTGGGGCAATATCGGCAAGTATGTTTCGTAAGGAAATTGAAACCGAATTAATGAAAAACGGCATCAAGGCAACAGTTGACATTCAGATTGATGAGACGAGTAAACCAATTGTTGAAGAAATCGAAAAAATTAATCGGGTTTTTGTCGCTTCCAACGAATCTATTACCCCTTCGGCACAGATAAGATACACACAATTATATGAAGACAAACCAGTCGATAATGATTTTTTCCCGCTTCAAAAAATCCCTTTTGATGAACTAGAACTAGAAGAATATAAGGCAAAAAATGGAAACAAAGCAAATTTCACAGTACGAGGAACGGCTGTTACCGTCGAGATTAGACAGCTTCGAACCTTTAGCCAAGCTAATATAATTATTAGTGATCAAAATGATTCAATTTTGATTAAAAAACGGATTTCTTCTGCGGAAGAATTGCGTTTTTGTAAAGATATTCACGAAGGAACTGGAGTCATTGCTCACGGCTTTGCCGTTTATGAACCATTCTATGGGGAAATCATCATAAATGCTGTAAGTCTTGCAAAATCAACCGATTTAATTCCAAAAGATTTACGCACCGATGATGCCACTGAAAAGCGAGTGGAATTGCATTTGCATACGAAAATGTCTTCTTTAGATGGCGTTAATTCAATGGATGATTTTGTTACCAGAGCGAGAGCTTGGGGACATTTAGGAATTGGAGTATCCGATCATGGATCGGTTCAAGCCTTTCCGGATTTATTTCATGCCGTAAAAGACACCGGTATAAAAGGACTATATGGATTAGAACTAGTCTACGCTGATGATTTGAATGTTACCATTACCAGAGGGCAATCTAGTTCGATGCTAAATGATGCCACTTATGTCGTTTTTGATATTGAAACGACGGGATTATCGGTTGTCTATGACACCTTGATAGAAATAGCGGCTATCAAAATAAAAAGCGGAACCATAATCGGTGAATATTCAACCTTCATTAATCCCAAACGACAGATTAGTGACTTCACAACCAATTTGACTGGCATCGCTAATAGCGATGTTATAAACGCTCCTGATATCGATTCAGTTCTTCGAGAATTTTTAAAATTCAGTTCAGAATCGATATTGGTTGCTCATAACGCAGATTTTGATATCGGCCATATCAATTATCATTTCCAAAAATTGGGAATTGATGCGACCAACCAACCATCCATTGATACATTGGTACTTGCCAAAGCTATCTATCCGGATCGGCAAAGATATTCGCTTGATCAATTATGTAAGTTGTTGAAGGTTCCCTTAAATGGTCACCATCGAGCCATTAATGATGCCAAAGCAACCGCTGAAATCTTTTTACATATGCTCAAAGAATTAAAAAAACAAGGAATTAATCGTTTCATTGATATCAATCGAATTATTGATCGGAATAAGGTTCATAAGTACCCATATCCAAACCATATTAATCTCTTGGTAAAAAAGCAAGAGGGTTTAAAGAACTTGTATAAGATTCTCTCTGAAGCTTCAACAACCTATTTTGACCGTGATCCAAAAATTACTCGTTCATATCTTGAACGGCACCGAAAAGGTCTTTTTGTCAGTTCCGGCTGCCGCAACTCGAATTTTTTCGAAGTCGCGATGAACAAGACAAGAGATGATTTAGTCGAGGCGGCTAAATTCTATGATTATCTCGAAGTTCAGCCGTTATCTACCTTTAGCTATCTGAAAAATTCGATGTCAAATTGGGCCACAGTCATTCAGGATGTTATCAAAAAAATTGTCGAAGTTGGTCATGAATTAACAATTCCCGTATGTGCTACAGGTGATGTTCATCACCTCGATATGGATGACAAAAAGTACCGAGAAATAATGATTGCCAATCCTCAAGTTGGAGGCGGCTTTCATAAACTGCATAACGAGATTGAAAAACCCAGCCAACACTTCATGACCACTGAAGAAATGATGGAAGAGTTTCGTTTTTTAGGCGAGGAAACGGCATATGAAATTGTCGTCAAGAATCCTAATATGATCATGGATCAGTGTGATTCCATCGAAATATTTGGCAAAGAGTTATTTGCACCCACTGATGAATTTTTAGCTGAACAAGGAGTACCATCGATTAAAAACAAAGTTGAAACCATGGTTCGTGAAAAGGCTCGTAAAGTGTATGGTAATCCTTTGCCGGGAATTGTTAGTACTCGATTAGAAAAAGAGTTGGGCAGTATTATCAAAAATAAATTTTCAACCATTTATTTCATATCGCATCTGCTTGTAAAAAAATCTAATGATGACGGATACTTGGTCGGCAGTCGTGGTTCGGTTGGATCAAGCTTAGTTGCTACCCTAATGGACATTACCGAGGTTAATCCTTTGCCACCTCACTATATTTGCCCGAAATGTCAATTCTCAGCCTTTAAAAAAACCGAAGAAGAAAAAAAACAATACGGAAGTAACGATTTTGAAATTCGAAACCAGCATTTGCTTGACCATTCGGATTGTGGTTGGGATCTTCCAACCCAAGAATGTCCGATTTGTGGCACGCAACTAATCAAAAATGGGCATGATATCCCCTTTGAAACCTTTTTGGGCTTTAAAGGCGACAAAGTACCCGATATTGATTTAAACTTTTCAGGTGATTATCAAGGAAAAGTTCACGATTATATTCGCAAACTTTTTGGCGAAAACTATGCCTTTCGAGCCGGAACGATTGGTACATGTGCTGCCAAGACGGCATTTGGTATGGTTCGAGATTATTATAAGAAAATAAATGAGTCTTTAGAACAACACGATCAGGCGCCAGTAAAAATTCGACGAGCAGAAATGGAACGGCTGGCTAAAGGCATCGAAGGTTCAAAGCGAACAAGTGGACAACACCCAGGCGGCATCGTTGTCGTTCCCAACAACAAGGAGATATATGATGTAACGCCCATTCAATACCCAGGTGATTCATCAGATACAAATTGGAAAACCACTCATTTTGATTATCATTCATTTGAAAATAATTTGTTCAAACTTGATGTTTTAGGTCATGATGACCCTACAGTTATTCGATATTTGATGGATTTTGTTAAGAATGAACCGCTTGAATTTCCTTTTTCAAAAGCTCAAGATATCCCCATTGATGATAAAAACGTTTATCGGCTATTGAGTGGAACGGAGGTTTTAGAACTAAGTCCTGATGATATCCGCACCGAAATCGCCTCCTATGGTATTCCCGAATTTGGAACTAATTTTGTTCGGGGAATGTTAAAAGACTCACGACCGCAAAATTTTGCGGAGCTTGTCAAAATATCCGGATTATCACACGGAACGAATGTTTGGAATAGTAATGCTCAGGATCTTATATCGGGACGGCGAAAAGATTTTGGTCGGATTGACTTTAAAGATATCATCGGTTGTCGCGATGACATCATGATTGACTTAATAAAATATGGCATGCAACCAACGATGGCCTTTGAAATCATGGAATTTGTTCGTAAAGGAAAAGCGCCGGTAATGCCGGACAAATGGTCAAGTTATGCTGATCTGATGCGACAGGCGGGGGTTCCGGAATGGTATATCTGGTCTTGCAGTAAAATTGAATATATGTTTCCAAAAGCTCATGCCACAGCTTATGTGATGATGGCAATGCGCATTGCATGGTTCAAGCTCTACAAACCGATCTATTTTTACTCGGCGTATTTTTCTAAGCGGGCTGCTATTTATGATGTTGATGCCTTTTTAGGTGGAGAAACGGGAATCAAAAACCGACTTGACGCCATCAATAGCTCTGGGAATGACGCTTCAGAACGAGATCTCAACTTAGTCACCGTTTTGGAACTTGCTTTGGAAATGTATAAACGGGGATTAACATTTTCTCCGGTTGATATTCATCTCTCTGATGCGGCTGATTTTCTGATTTCACCGGACCATCAATCGCTGATTATGCCATTTGTAGTTGTTGACTCTTTGGGGAAAAACGTTGCTGCTTCAATTATTGAAGCGCGGCACGAAAAACCGTTTTTATCGAAACAAGACGTTCGCAATCGGACGAAAATATCAAAAACGTTATTTGATAAGTTAGACGATATCGGAGCGTTTAAAGATTTAGTCGAAGAAAGTCAAATGTCATTATTTGATATGTGACATGATATAATTGTTATCTCACAATATCTTAACAAACATGAGTATAATATAATTAGTGGGAGGTTTTTACTATGAGAATACACAGTTCCAATCCGGTTTACCGTTCAGTTAACAATGCGCTTGTTTCTGACCGACCGGTTACATACACCAATGTTGCTTTAAAAACTTTGTTTTTAGTATTTATCGCTATGGGAACGGGTTATTATTTTATCGCCAATCCTGACCTTATATCCATTCCGTTACTAATTGGCGCGATCATTGTTGGTTTTATCGCCGTCATTATTGGCTCAAGGTCGGTCCGTTTAGCTCCGTATCTATCTATTTTATATGCCGCGTGCGAGGGCCTGGTCTTAGGAATCGTCTCAGTGTTATATGAATCCCTATATGAAGGAATTGTGCCCACTGCACTGATAACCACGGTTGTGGTACTTCTGATAATGATGACCCTATACTCAATGAACATTATCAAAGTCAATGCCAGATTTGCATCATTTATGGTTGTAGCCTTGATTTCAGTGATTATTATGTCACTTATTGGAATGCTTTTACCATTTGGTGGGGGCGCACTTTATATCATCATTTCAATTGTTTCGGCATTGTTGTCGGCACTATATCTGTTTCTTGACTTTGAGAACATTAAAACTTGTGTTAATGCACAGGCGGATGTATCCTATGGTTGGATTTTAGCTTTAGGAATGATGGTATCTTTAGTATGGATATATATCGAAATTCTCAGGTTACTGGCGATTTTTGGAAATCATCGCAATTAGGGTTGTATTTTTCAAAAATGATTGATATAATGAAACCGATATTAAAACGATGACGAAGAAACAGTAGTCAATCATCACGACATTTTAGAGAGAGATCCTCGTGGCTGAAAAGATCTCATGTCCGGATTGACGAATTCACCTTTTGAGTGGAGTTAATAACTCTCGGCTAATCGACGTTACCGATTTTTGAGTGGCCAGTTAATGCTGGAACAAAGGTGGTACCACGGTTGATAATCGTCCTTTTTAGGGCGATTTTTTAATTCAGTCATATAAGCAATATTTAGGGGATGAGACCATGGAAATCAAAGAACAACTGCATCAATCAATACAGGAAATTAATACTGCATTCAAAACGATTGTCACCATCAATGAATTAAACGACCTAAAAGCGAAATATCTAGGCAAAAAAGGCGTTTTTTCCCAATGGATGCTAGAAATGAAAAACCTTCCTGTCGAGGAAAAACCCCAATTTGGTCAAGCGATTAATATAGCCAAAGCAGAAATAATGAGTCTTTTTGAAGACTTTTATTCTCAAATTGAACAGCGAGAAATAAATGAGCAACTTGCAAAAGAAGTTGTTGACATCTCACTTCCGGGCCGCAAATTTCCTGTTGGAGCTAAACATCTAGTCAGTCAAGTAATCGAAGAAGTCGAAGATTTATTTATCGGTATGGGCTATACTATCAAAGAAGGTCCGGAAATCGAACAGGACTTATATAATTTTGAGATGTTGAATTTACCAAAATCGCATCCGGCTAGAGATATGCAAGATTCATTTTACATAACTGAAGAACTGCTTTTACGAACTCATACTTCGCCAGTACAAATTCGGACATTGTTGGAAAATGGCGGTAACAAGCCAATTAAAATCATTTGCCCTGGCAAGGTATACCGACGCGATGATGATGATCAAACCCATTCCCATCAATTTACTCAAATTGAAGCTTTAGTCGTCGATCATGAATCAACGCTTGCGGATTTAAAAGGCACGTTATTGCTTCTGGCCAAAAAAATGTTTGGTGAGGATCGTCAAATCCGTTTAAGACCTTCGTATTTTCCATTTACTGAACCAAGTGTTGAAGTCGACATCTCCTGTTATAAATGTAATGGCAAGGGGTGCTCAATGTGTAAAGGAAGTGGATGGATTGAAATTCTTGGCGGTGGGATGGTAAATAATGCCATTTTGGAAGCAACAGGGTATGATTCAAAACACTATCAAGGATTTGCTTTCGGTGTTGGGGTTGAACGATTAGCGATATTACGATACGGTATTGATGATATTCGGGCATTTTATATTAATGATTTGCGTTTTAATCAACAGTTCAAATAGGAGGACGCCAAAATGAATGTCTCGCTTAATTGGTTAAAAGAGTACGTATATATTGACATCCAAAGCGATGCCCTTGCCAATAAATTTAATCTGATGAGCGCTGAAGTTGAGCGACTCTACAAAATGGTAAATGCCTCTAATCTCGTTGTAGGCCATGTTTTGGCTTGCGTTAAACATCCGGATTCTGATCATCTTCATGTTTGCACAGTCGATATTGGAACAATTGCTTTACCGATTGTTTGTGGCGCCGGAAATGTCGCTGCTGGACAAAAAGTGATTGTTGCTTTAGATGGGGCGATACTTCCTGGTAACTTAAAAATAAAAAAATCCAAAATCCGTGGAGTTGTGTCAAATGGCATGATCTGTTCACTCGATGAGTTGGGAATCGAACACAAATACCATCAAGAAGATGGAATCCATGTTCTTCCTGCATCGACGGAAGTGGGAATTGATGCCATCAAAGCTTTACACTTTGATGATGAAATAATCGAGTTGCATTTAACTCCGAATCGTGGCGACTTATTATCAATGATTGGTGTGGCTTATGATGTTTCCGCAATGATTGAAACTAAATTACATCTTGATGAGCCGAAAGTGAATGAAATAAAAGAAAAAAACCCAGTTAAAGTATCGACTTTAACCGATGGGTGCATGTCATATTATGCCCGCGTTATAAAAAACATTAAAATTCAAGATAGTCCTGACTGGATGAAGGCTCGTTTGATTGCGGCTGGAGTCCGCCCAATTAACAACGTGGTTGATATCACCAATTATGTTATGCTTGAATATGGGCAACCATTGCACGCCTTTGACTTTGACAATGTCGAAACAGCAGAGATTGTTATCAGAAACGCGTTACTCAAAGAGGATTTTGTTACTCTTGATGGCAAAAATCGAATCCTTACTCAGGACGATCTCGTTATCACAAATGGCAAGAAAGTAATTGCTTTGGCTGGGGTTATGGGCGGAGTCGAAACTGAAATTAGTGACAAAACGGTCAATGTTTTGCTTGAATCAGCGACCTTCAATCCCATTCTCATTCGGAAAACCGCAAAACGACTTGACTTGCATAGCGAAGCTTCGACTCGATTTGAACGGCGATTAGATCCCAATCGAACGATTATGGCTTTGGACCGGGCCTGCATGTTGTTAGAATCATTAGCGGCAGGATCAATTTTATCGGGAATTGCTTTTTTTGATAACAATGATTTAATGGCCAAACCAATAGAATTCTCCACTGAACAAATCACCAAGGTAACCGGATATCATTATCAAACGCACGAATTGGAATCGGTTTTTCAACGCTTGCATTTTGATTTTCAGCGAGATGAGGATAAATTTGTTGTTTTTGCCCCAACGAGACGACCTGACATTTCTACTTACCAAGATTTGATTGAAGAAGTGGTACGTATTCATGGGTTTCAATTCATACCAGTAACAATGACGAAACTTCCTTCAAGCGGATATTTAACTCCAAAGCAACAAATTCGGCGTTTAATCCGCAATACCTTAGTCTTTCTGGGCTTGGATGAAACGCTCACATATTCGCTGGTTTCAGAAACCCAAGCAATCGAATTTGATAAAAAGGCAAAATCGGTTGTGCGATTATTGCACCCAATGGCTGAAGACCGAGGCTGCTTACGTCATACATTAATACCTTCACTTTTAGATGTGTCTGCATACAATATCTCCAGAAAAGCGGATCGAATTGCCTTATTTGAAATTGGGAAAGGTTATTCACTGGCAGTTGAGACTGAATTTGTTGCCGGGGTCATTTCTGGTACTTTTCAAGAGTCTTTGTGGCAAGGTAAAAAAGAAGTTGTTGATTTCTTCTTAGTCAAAGGACTAATTGAGGCTTTATGTGATCGGATTGGGATTACCAATATTAGATTTACCATACCAAAAAATCCTTATCCCAAGCTTCATCCGACCATTTGTGCATGTATTAAGAAAGACGATGTTTGTCTAGGCTGGATGGGAAAACTACATCCAGTTGTGCAAACGGAACACGGGCTACCCGACACCTTTGTCTTTTCATTAAAACTTGACAAACTGGTTGCCCACTCATCGCGTAATTTCGTCATGAAGAGCATTTCAAAGTATCCAGCCGTTACTCGGGACATTGCTATTGTCGTTGACAAAACCATAACCGCTGCTACGATTACCGATCTGGTTCGAAAAGCTGGGAAAAAAACATTAGATGACGTCAAAATATTTGACATATATCAGGGTGAAAAGATTAATTCTAATCAAAAATCGATTGCCTTAAGTCTGACTTTTCAAGATTATGACAAAACATTAGAAACGGAAGAAATCGATCAGATGACCACAAAAATCATCAAGTGTTTGGAAACCGAGTTACAAGCTATACTTCGAACATAGTGAAACTAAATAGCTACCAATATTGGTAGCTTTTTACTATTACTTCAAGTTTAGATGGTGTTTTAAAAAGGAGGATTAATCAGTGGAAAAAATCATCGATGTTCATGGGTTATATAAGAATTACGGCACAGTCGAAGCCGTAAAGGGTATTGACTTTTATGTAGAAAAAGGCAAAATGTTTGCATTTCTAGGTCCAAACGGAGCTGGAAAGACAACTACAATTAATATTTTATGCACCTTATTATCTAAAGACCAAGGAGAAATCGTCATTGATGGTCATGTTTTGGATCATGATGATAATTTAATTCGCGATGAAATTGGTATTGTATTTCAAGAAAGTGTCCTTGATCAACTTTTGACTGTTCGCGAGAATCTAGAAATACGTGGCAGTTTCTACCATATGGGGAAAGCCGAATTGAGAACTGCAATTGAAGAGGCAATGAAAACAACAGATATCTTGGGGATTGCCAATCGTCGTTTTGGAACTCTTTCTGGAGGTCAAAAACGACGAACTGACATCGCAAGAGCTTTGATAAATCATCCTAAAATACTGTTTTTAGATGAACCGACGACCGGACTTGATCCGCAAACAAGAAAAACAGTATGGAAAACCATTGAAAGTCTTCAAAAAAAGCAAGGTATGACGGTATTTTTAACAACGCATTATATGGAAGAAGCGGGGCTGGCAGATTACGTCATTGTTATTGACGATGGAAAAATTGCGGCTAAAGGAACTCCTGTTGAGTTGAAAGAAAAATATTCCACCGACTCAATCCAAGTCAAACCCAATGATTATCAAGTTGTCAGAAGAGTATTACATGAAAATAAGATTGAATACCGAGAAGTCAGTGACCTTATCATTATTGATATCAAACATACTATCGATGCTTTGCCGATACTTAATCTTCTCGAAGGAATGATATCTTCGGTGCAGATTCTTAATGGGACAATGGATGATGCTTTCATTGGCATTACCGGAAAGGAGATCCGTGAATGATTTTTAAGCTAATACTTCGGAATTTGCGTATCTATTTTCGCGATAAAGCGAGTGTGTTCTTTTCCTTGCTAGGTGTATTTGTTATCATCGGTTTATATATTCTTTTCTTAAGGGATGCTGTAATTGGTAATTTGGATCAAACATTCCCTGAAGTGGCATTTGTCATGGATTCATGGATTATGTCAGGAGTAGTTGCGGCAGCGTCAATCACCACAACTATGGGTGCTTTTGGGACTATGGTTGATGATACAACCAAGAAAAACATCAAGGATTTTCAAGTATCGCCAATCAAACGGTGGCAAATTGTATTAGGGTATGTGATGAGTTCGGTCGTAATCGGCGTTATTATGAGTTTGTTAACTTTAGTGTTAGCAGAAATTTATATAGTCGCTCAAGGTGGTTACTTATTGAGCGTTTTGGCATTACTGAAAACAATTGGACTTATTGTTTTGTCAGTTGTTACGAGCAGTGCTATGATCTTCTTTTTTGTTTCTTTCTTTAAAAGTCAAAATGCTTTCGCAACTGCCTCAACATTAATTGGAACCCTTATCGGTTTTTTTATGGGAGTATATTTCCCCATCGGTCAGTTACCTGATGGAGTTGGATATGCTATCAAAATTTTCCCATTGTCACATTCGGGAGTTTTGTTACGGCAAGTTATGATGGATGAGGCTATGGAAAAAGCATTTACTGGAGTTGATCCCAGCGTTTTTAATGTTGACAGTTTTAACGAAAGGATGGGCATTGTCTTCAAATACGGTAATGTCACCTTTCCAATATGGGCTCATTTAGTGGTTTTGATCGTTACGGCTGCAATTTTCTTCTTATTTACAGTATTGAGGATGTCATCACATAAAGCCAAAGAATAGATACCGTTTTCATGCGGAAAACGCCTTTTATTACTGGTTCTGTGTTATAATATCTTTTGGTGATATCAATGATAAATCTATATGGTTTTACTTTAGAAGAAATGCAAAATTTCCTTATAACAAATTCATATAAAAAATTTAATGCTTCACAGTTATTTGACTGGTTGTATGTAAAAAAGGCAAAGTCATTTCAAGAAATGTCCAATCTGTCAAAAGAATTGCGAGCGTTTTTAGACGAAGCTTGTGCCATAGACCTCTTGAAAGTGCAACAGCATCAACATTCCGCCGATGGAACCCATAAATTTCTGTTTGAATTGTATGATGGGTATGCTATTGAGACTGTGCTGATGACTCACGATTATGGATTGAGTTTGTGTGTTTCAAGTCAGGTTGGCTGCAATATGGGCTGTTCCTTTTGTGCTAGTGGTTTGAAGAAAAAAAATCGCAATCTGACTTCTGCGGAAATGGTTTCTCAAGTGATGACGGTAGAGGATGTGATTGGTGTTAAAATCACACATCTTGTAGTAATGGGTACTGGAGAACCATTTGATAATTATGATAATGTCATTCGGTTTGTCAAAATCGTTAATGATGCTAAAGGACTCGCTATTGGACAACGACATATTACTGTTTCTACTTGTGGAATTGTCCCGATGATAATTGCATACGCTGATGAACCTGTTCGAAGTAATTTGGCTGTTAGTTTGCATGCCCCCAACGATGAGTTGCGCAACCGGTTAATGCCCATAAACAAACGCTATCCACTCAAGGATATCATTGCTGCCTGTGAATCTTATTTTGAGAAGACTTCACGGCGGATTACGTTTGAATATCTGCTATTAAGTGGGGTCAACGATACTCTTGCTCATGCTGATCAACTATCTGATTTGATTCGAGGTCTAAATGCATATGTCAATCTGATCCCTTACAATCGGGTTGCGGAATTCCAATATGAGCAAACTGATATGGGGAAAGCAATGCAGTTTTATGACCGATTAACTAAACGTGGAATTACTGCTACACTTCGCAAGGAACAAGGTTCCGACATTGATGCTGCCTGTGGGCAGTTGCGTTTTAAACATGAGGAAAAGTAATACCATTTTAATTGACATATCCACTTGAATTTGATAGACTATGGATTGATTTTTACAAAAGGTGATCGAAAATGAGCGATAAAATAAAAAAAATAGCGATTTTAACCGGTGGTGGCGATTGTTGCGGCATTAATGGTGCCATCCGTTCGATTGTGCGAACGGCGATCGTGAAATATCATTACGAGGTAGTCGGGTTTATCGGCGGATATTCTGGTCTTTATTCAGATGAATATATCCCGATGACATTGAAAACGGTTTCGGGAATGTTTCACCAGGGGGGGACAATCCTCAAGAATTCTAACCGGGATAATTTGTTTAGTTATCGAGTTAAAGATGAAAATGGTTGCTATGTAAAAACAGATGTTTCTGACGTTGCCATAGTTAATCTAAAGAAGCATGAGATCGATGCAATTATTATTATTGGCGGTGACGGAACGTTAACTTCGGCTCGTGATTTCGCCCGAAAAGGCGTTAATGTCATCGGCGTTCCCAAGACGATTGACAATGATGTTCCCGGAACGGATATTACTTTCGGTTATCGGACAGCTTTAGATCATATTGTTAATGCGCTAGATGCCCTGCACACTACGGCATATTCGCATAATCGAGTGATGATTTTAGAAGTCATGGGTCGCAATGCGGGATGGTTGACTTTAGAGGGTGGCATAGCTGGTTCTGCCGATGCCATTTTGATACCGGAAATACCATATGATATTCATAAAATTGCAAAAAAAATTATTGATCGCTATAATTCTGGGAGTCAATTCTCCATCTTGTGCGTTTCAGAAGGTTCACGACCAGTCGATGGCGATGTAACAGTCAAGAAAATCGTTGATGGAAGTCCAGACACCGTTCGTTTAGGCGGTGCAGGCGAACAAGTGGCTCGGGCATTAGAAATGATAGTTAGCCCGATAACTGGACAAGAACTTCGTTCAACCACACTCGGATATATCCAGCGCGGTGGGGTAACTAATTGTTACGATCGAATACTAAGCACAAGATACGGATCATATGCCGTCGATTTGATTGATAAAGGGTTGTTTGGTAATATGGTGGCAATTCGTGATAATAAAATGACCTATATTCCTATTGAAGAAGTTGTTGGAACTGGACTAATCGGGGAAACCAGTCTTGGGGGAAAACATCTAGTTGATCCTGAAGGAGACTTGGTTACAGCTGCTAAAGGTATCGGTATTGTATTTGGTGATTAATTGCCAAATATTTCATGAAAATACAAAAATAAAAACATTGGAGGCAAGACTATATGGAACTTAAAGGCAGTAAGACCGAAATTAATCTTAAAAAGGCATTTGCTGGCGAAAGTGAAGCTCGTAATAAATATACTTTCTATTCGTCAGTAGCTAAAAAAGAAGGGCTTGAACAAATCGCCGAATTCTTTTTAGAAACCGCTGAAAACGAAAAGGAACATGCAAAAATTTGGTTCAAACAATTACACAACGGTCAAATTCCCACTACTGATGTTAATTTAGCTGATTGCATAGCTGGTGAACATTACGAATGGACAGAAATGTACAAAGAATTTGCTGAAACAGCCAAAACGGAAGGCTTTACTAAAATCGCCTTTTTATTCGAAAATGTTGGTATAATTGAAAAGATGCATGAGGAAAGATATGCTAGTCTTTTAGCAAATTTGAAAGCAAATCGGGTCTTTGAATCCGAAAAAACCGAGTTTTGGTTTTGCTCTAATTGTGGACATATTCATGTAGGTAAAAAACCACCAGAAAAATGTCCGGTATGCGACCATCCACAAGCATATTTTCGCCGGTTCGTGAAAACATACTAAAAATTAGAAGACTCTAGTCTTCTTTTTTTTTACTTAATGAAGTATAATTAGGATTAATCAATTCTCTTTTGGGGGCGATGATTTGATTCAAGGCAAAATCATCAAGTTGACCGGTGGACTATACACGGTCGTCGATGAAATGGGCAAACGGGTTGAATTACGCCCAGTGGGTCTTTTTCGTTATCAGAAAATATCTCCTAAAGTTGGCGATAATGTTATGTTTGATGAAGAATCAATCAAACAAGTATTGCCTCGACGCAACGAAATGATTCGACCGGCGATTGCTAATGTTGACTTCATAATGGTTGTCAATTCCTGCCAACAACCGGATTTTAGTTTTCTGTTACTTGATCGGTTTTTAGCTTTAGTTGCCAAAGCCGAGATCCCAGCGATAATCGTCATAACAAAAACAGACTTGTTAAATGAATCAGAGCTGAATAGTATAAAACAAAAGCTTAAGTACTATCAAAAATTCTATCCAGTTTTTTTTACGGCATCGCCATCATTATTGGGGATTGATGCTATAAAAGAATTGATATATGGCAAAATTATTGTTCTGTCTGGACAAACTGGTGCTGGGAAAAGCAGCATGTTAAATGCTATTGATCCGAAGCTGAATATAAAAACGAATACAATCTCAAAAGCCTTAGGAAGAGGCAAGCACACCACTAGGCATGTCGAACTGATTAATATTTGCGGCGGTTGGATAGCTGACACTCCTGGTTTTTCAAAATTGGATTTAAGCGGTTTTGAAGCCAAAACATTCAATACTTTTTATCCAGATTTTGTTCGTTTTCGTGATGAGTGCCGTTTCAATGGTTGTACTCACACAAATGAGCCGGGATGCCGTATTAAAGCACTAGTTCAAACCCAAGACATATTACCAGAAAGATATGAAAATTACCTTCGCTTATATGAAGAGATAAAAAGCCAAAAGCCAAATTACTAGGAGGAACGAAATATGATTGTATCACCATCGTTTTTGACGGCGGATTTTACTGATCTCGATTCTGAAATTAACTCCATTCAGTTCGCTAAATGGCTTCATTTTGATGTAATGGACGGTCGTTTTGTACCAAATTACACATATAATGAGGAGATTGTCAGACGGATAAAACATATCAGTTCACAGTTTTTTGATGTGCATTTGATGATTGAATCACCAGAAAAAGCCATTTCAGCCTACGCATCAGCGGGAGCTGATCTAATTACATTTCACCTTGAAGCCACCAATAATAACGTAATAAGTCTCATAAAACTAGTGAAAAGTTTTAACATTCAATGCGGAATCTCAATAAAACCAAATACTCCGGTTGAAGACTTGATTCCCTATCTCGCCGAACTAGATTTAATTTTGATTATGAGTGTTGAACCGGGGCAAGGTGGGCAAAAATATATCGCTGATGCGACAGAAAAAATTGCTTTTCTTGCCAAATATCGTGAGTTAAATCAACTGAAGTATAAAATCGAAGTTGACGGTGGCATCAACTTAGAAACAGCACAGATTGCTCATCTTGCTGGAGCGGACATTGTCGTTGCCGGATCATTTATCTTTGGTAGAAAAGATCGAAAAACAGCGATTAAGGAGCTTGAAAATGCCTAAAAACATCAAAATATTCTGTGGCCCCAATAATTACACATTAAAAAGCGTATATTTTGAGGAACCGGATGAATTTATTGTTGGCGTCGATTCGGGCCTCGATTATCTCATCGAAAATGAGATGCATATTGATCTGGCTATTGGGGATTTCGATTCTGTTAATCCTCTATATTTACATAAAATCAAAGCGGAAAGTAAACAGGTCATTGAATTGGAAAAAGCCAAGAATATGACCGACCTTGCATATGCCGTTGATTATATCTATAACTCAATGGATTATGAAACAATGACCGTTTTTGGTGGCATTGGTGGACGAATTGACCATCTGCTTGCTAATCTAAATATTTTAAAAAAATACGATGTCAAATTTTGTGATAATCGAACTGTTATGTATGCCTTAAAAAAAGGTAAGCATCAAATTGACAATTATCATCAATATATTTCTTTCTTCGCTATTGAAGACTGTTATAATTTATCAATCAAAGGATTTCGGTTTGAAATCAATAATTATTATCTGAGTACAAATGACTCATTATGTGTATCTAATTCTGGCTCGGGAATAATTGAGTTTTCTAAAGGGCGAATCTTAATTATTTCTTCGGATGATCAATTTCAATAAAACTTGATCCACATTTTCACTAAAAACACGCAAAACAGAGTTATAATTACTATATTCGTTTTATGAGGTGAATATTTATGAAAAAACATTTAGTTTTATTAGTAATTGCTTTTATGGTTTTCGGATTATGGGGGTGTGAGTTTTTCAATACATATGTTACTATACCCCTTACTACGGATGAGACAACAGAAGAAGTAACAACAACATCGGGTGTTTTATCCATTGATCTCGATGCGGTAATTTCCGAACTATATAATCGAATTTATATCGATCTTTATGATGATGTTCGTGCGGAAGTGATTAGTGATTTATCGCAAGAACGGTTTGATGCAATCTATGCCCAAGTGATTGCGGATGTCGTTGCCAAAATTGATGCCGATGAAATCGAACTTACGGCACAATCAGTAGTTGAGCAGATTTTTGTGGTTGCCTCACAAAAGAGCGCCTCAGTTATTGGTGTGTCAAATTATTCGGCCGCAAATGTATTGCAATCATTTGGATCAGGAATAATTTATAAGCACACGGGTGATACATACTTTGTGGTTACCAATAATCACGTTGTTGAAGACGGGACATATTTTACTATTGAGTTTGCTGATGGAACAACAACCGAAGCCTATCTTAAGGGCGTTGATGATTTAGTGGATGTAGCGGTTTTATATTTTACATCGACTGAAGAACTATCAGTTGCTACCTTTGGCGATTCGGAGTTGGTCCAAAAAGGGGATATAATCTTAGCAGTCGGTAATCCCAGCAGCTACGACTTTTATAATTCAATGACCATGGGTATTGTATCAGGAACGGATCGATACTTCGATATTGATTCTGATAATGTAAAAGACATGTTTGTTAATTATATTCAACATGATGCTGCTATTAATGCCGGAAACAGCGGCGGAGCATTGTTTAATCTAAATGGTGATGTTATCGGGATTAATGTAATTAAAATCGCATCGGTTGAAATTGAAGGCATGGGTTTTGCTATTCCCAGCAATTTGGTATCAGCGATTTGTGAAGACATCGAATTGTATGGAATCTCCAAACAAAAACCTGTGCTAGGCATAACTTTCTACGATATCGAATCAGTTGGTGTTACTGTATTGTATACAGAACTGGGTATTGTTATTCCCCAGGGCATTGAGCATGGATTTTATGTTAGCATCGTTAAAGATGAATCAACTATGGATGGTATTGCTTTACCAGGAGATATTATTTTGCAAATCGGTGATATCGTCATTACCAATACGTTGGAGTATGTTGAAGAATTTTCTAAATATCGAGTTGATGATGTCATCACCATAGTTTTATATCGCAATGGAGAAACGTTAACATTTGATAATGTCGTTTTGAAACCGAAATCATGGTAGGGGGGGATTGACATGGCCAAGAAAACCATCACATTTTTGCTTGTTTTTGGATTGATATTGTCCTTGTATGCTTGTTTTTCGGTTAATGCCGAGGAAACAACAACAATATCCACAGAAACAACCGCAACCACCACTGTCACAACCACCACAGTTGATGAGTCGATAAAAACTTATCAATATACTGACTTTGATGATTTAGTTAATCAAATATATGCCGATGTTTACGCGCAAATATACGCAGAGTTATATGCGGAATATTCTGAGACGATTTTCATTGATCCGGAACAATTGGAACTAAATATTTACGAAGAAATATATGCTCAGGTTGAAGCTCAATTATGGGCGCAAATTGAAACGGGAAACATTACTGTTGTTATGGATGATTTTTTGGATCAATTGCTCAATGTGGCCGATATTACAAATCATTCAGTAATCGGAGTATCGACTTTCAATAATTCTGAGGGTATCTCCTTGGGGTCAGGAGTTATTTATTATTTTGATGAACTCCACAATATATATTATCTTATTACCAATCACCATGTGGTCGACGGGGGCAACAATTTTAAAGTAGTCTTTGCCGATGGAACAGAAGTGACTGCGACCCTTTTGGGAGCGGATGAAGACATTGACATTGCTATTTTGTCTTTTGAAGGCGATGAACTTGACCAAGATATAGTCGTATCAATACTTGGGAACTCCGATGTGTTAACACAAGGGACAATTGTTTTGGCTTCAGGAAATCCTCGTGGTTATAACTTTTTCGGTTCGATGACGATGGGAATCGTTGCCGGCGTCAATCGAATTATTGATGATAATACAAATCCATATATTCAACATGACGCCGCTATCAACTCAGGCAATAGCGGGGGGCCTTTATATAACCTTTGTGGTGAAGTGGTTGGTATCAATGTTAGCAAATATGCCATCACCGATATCGAAGGTATGGGCTTTGCCATTCCGATTAATTTAGTTAAAACAGTGATTGAAGCTTACGCTCCTAACACGATTGAATAAAACAAAAAGGTCTTCTCTTGGAGAAGGCCTTTTATATAAAACGCCTCAAACGAGGCGTTTAAGGTAACAGTATAGTAATTTAAGCTCTGGTTACTTTTCCGCTCTTTAAAGCTCTTGCGGAAACATATACGCGCTTAATCTGTCCGTTTTCGTCGACGATTCTAACTTTTTGCAGGTTAGCTTTCCACATTTTTCGGGTTGCAATCATCGAATGAGAACGTTTGTTCCCCGTCATAAAACTCTTACCTGTGATAGCACATACTCTTGGCATTGATATTCACTCCGTTTCCGTAAAGATTTCAGCACTTCATATTTTACCATATACTTTTTAAAATGCAAGCAAAATTTATGGTTTTTCATGGATAAACCGGTTTTTTGCCGGTCAGGTTAAGGTTATTGCTTTTTATGTGGCAATATGGTAAAATGATACTGCATTTTTGAAAACGCATAATAAATTTTTAACATTTTATATCAAACAAAAACGATTCACATGAAAAATTTCTGGAGGATTTTATGCAAACAGTTTTATTAGATGGCCATCTGTTCAAACAAATGGTTACGAACGGAAGCTACAAACTGCGCAACTGCGTGGATCGCATTAACGAATTGAATGTCTTTCCAGTTCCTGATGGGGATACTGGGTCGAATATGTACGCTACCATTCAAGCGGGAGTTAAATCAATTTACTCGGTTAATGATGCTTCAATTGGCAATATAGCCAAAATCGTTGCTAGAGGGATGTTAATGGGGGCTAGAGGAAACTCTGGGGTTATACTATCTCAACTCTTCAGCGGTCTTGCGGCAGGGTTAAAAGGCATTGATCAGGTTGACATTGAGACTTTCTCCAAAGCTTTACGACAAGGTGTTGAGCAAGCGTACTCAGCGGTCATCAATCCAGTCGAAGGCACAATATTGACTGTTGCTAGAGAAGGTGCCGATGTCGCAATCTCAATTGCCAAAGATACAAAAGATTTCGAAGAGTTGTTTAAATATTACATTGAAGAATTAAATGCTTCATTAGCACGAACCCCAGAACTATTACCTATTTTAAAAGAGGTTGGAGTCATCGATTCGGGAGGGGCAGGATATATTGAGATTGTTAATGGGATGGCAGGAGTTTTGGATGGCGTTGTCTTTGAAGAAAGCAAATACACCCAAACCGACTATGAAAAACCGAAAATGAATATGGATTCCTTTAAAGATGAAGAAAATTTTGGCTACTGTACCGAGTTTATAATGCAGATTGAACGAGTCGATGAATTTGTGTTAAATGACTTTATCACCATGATTTCACCTCTTGGCAACTCCTTAGTGGCGGTTCAAGATGAAAATATTGTCAAAGTGCATATCCATACCCAAACCCCAGGTGATGTTTTGAATCTTGGGCAACGTTTTGGCTTTTATATTAATCTCAAGATTGAAAATATGTCCGTTCAACATACCGAAGTTGTGATGCATGAGCCCACCTCAGATAGTGAACCTTGTGATTGTGGACATGATCATTCAACAACCGCTACTCCGAAAATCAAAAAGAAATATGCGATTGTCGCTGTCGTCAATGGCGATGGGCTGAAAGATACATTTATTGAAATGGGTTGCGACTATATTATTGCCGGCGGTCAAACGATGAACCCTTCAATTGAAGACTTTGTGACTGCTTGTAACGAGATTGCCGCCGACCATATCATAATCATACCTAATAACAAAAATGTTCTGTTATCCGCAGAAACAGCCGCTAAACTCATCGAAAACAAAAACGTGAAGGTTTTACCGGCTAAGACCATCTCGCAAGGCTATGCGGCCTTAACGATGTTTGATGCCACGATGGATATCGATCATAATATTGATGATATGAAAGCCCATATCAAAACCGTTAAGTCCGGTGAGGTCACTTATGCGATCCGCGATAGTGTTAACAATGGAATAATTATTAAGAAAAACGATTTCATCGGCATCTTTGATGATGAGATTGTTACAGCCGATCTCTCCCGAATTGCGGTGGTTGAGAAACTGATTCATCAAATGATTGATACCGAAAGTGAAATCATCACGATTATGTATGGAAAAGAAGTGGATGCTTCGGAAGTTGAAGTGTTGGTCGATTCCCTTTCCGATAATAAGATGATTGAAGTGGAAACCATTGACGGTGGTCAAGATATATATTCATATATCATCTCCGTTGAGTAACGGTTTATAAATTAATATTTTTTAAAAACATCAGATGCAATGTAACTATATCTGATGTTTTTTAATGGATAAAAGGGCAATAAAACCACCAAATATTTTGAATGGATATGCTACAATAGTAGATGATAAGTGTTTTCAGATGGGAGGCGAAGTGATGTGAGCGAATTGTTGGCTGTGAAAGGCATTGGCAAAGTGCTTGAAATTAAGCTTAAGAGTTTAGGTATAAATAATTGCATCGATTTGGTTCGCACTTTCCCCATTAGATATGATACTCATCGGATTGATAGTTATGAAGAAGCCATGTTGAATACGGAAATCGTTTTACCGGCCAAAATATTTAAAAATGCTAGCGTTGCTTATATTCGTCGTCGACTGACAAAAATGACAATTATTGTTCTTATAGACAAATATGAAGTAAGTGTTTCAATCTACAATCGGGAATATCTGCGTTTATATATGATTAAAGATGCAGAAATTGTTATTACCGGTCGTTTCGAACCAGACTTCAAGCATTTTGTGGCTTCGGATATACAACTTAGAAAAAATTACCAAGAAGGTATTATACCAGTCTATTCAGTTGCAAATATCAGTGATAAGATTTTCGCCAAAATCGTATTGGGAGCATATAATATCGTTAAAAATCAACTCATCGACGATATTCCCGACACTTTGTTAAAAAAGAGAGAAGTTGCGGGAATCGCCGATTTTTATAGAATTGTCCACCATCCAAAAACGATGACTGATATTTTAGCAGCATCAAGACGGATTAAGTACGATGAACTTTTGAAATTTGCTTTAAAAATTGTTTGTATGAAATCAATTAACAATCAAACAATCACCAGATCCAAAACCTATGACATTGCCAAGGTGCGTCAGTTCATTGCCAGCCTCCCTTTTGAATTGACTGACGATCAAAAAATAGTCACCAATGAAATCTTCCGCGATTTAAAACAATCACGGCAAATGATGCGTTTATTGCAAGGCGATGTTGGCAGTGGTAAGACTATTGTGGCAATGATTGCTGCATACGCAGTGGTTTCTGGTGGCGAACAAGTGGCACTGATGGCGCCGACAGAGATTTTAGCCCATCAACATTATAAATCATTCACTGAATTGATTGCCCCCTTTGGGGTTAAAATTGCCTTTCTTGCTTCAGATGTTAATGAAAAAAGTAAAAGTCAAATTATCAGCGATCTTTCATCGGGATTAATTGATATTGTGATTGGCACCCACGCTTTGATACAAGATCGAATTCGTTTCCGCCAGCTTGGCTTTGTAATTATTGATGAACAGCATCGGTTCGGAGTCAAGCAGCGAAAAATTCTTAGAGAAAAAGGTTGGGTACCCGATGTTTTATTTATGAGTGCCACTCCGATTCCTAGAACATTAGCAATCTCAGTTTTTGGTGATATGGATGTTTCTTCTATCCGGTCGATGCCACAAGGGAGAAAAAAAGTTATCACCGCAATTTGTGATTATTCTGGCTTTAACGATGTGATACATCATTGTGTATCTGAACTAAAAAAAGGCCATCAAGTATATATCATTGTCCCTTTGATTACTGAAAGCCATAAAACTAATTTTATGGCCGTGGATACCGTTGTCAAAGAACTACGTCATTTGATACCGCCCGAATTTACCATCGCCGCTTTGCATGGAAAATTGGGGGGTGAAGAAAAAAACCAGATTTTGACCGCATTTTCTATGCAAAAAATAGCAGTGTTAGTATCGACCACCGTTGTCGAAGTAGGAGTTGATGTTCCTAACGCCACCGAAATGGTTATTTTGGATTGTGAACGATTTGGACTTTCCCAGTTACATCAATTAAGAGGACGGGTCGGTAGAGGCAAGAATCAGGCATACTGTCATTTAGTTACGGATGCGATTTTGCTTGGGACAAATCGGTTTGCTATTTTGGAAACGACTACGGATGGGTTTGTTATAAGTGAAGAAGATTTACGACAACGAGGTCCAGGAGAAGTTTTCGGCGAAGAACAAACGGGAATTCCTAAATTCCGTATGGCTAATTTAATTACCGATCACGAGCTTTTAGAACAAGCTTTTGTAGATGCACACTTATTGATTGATAGCGTAAATGAAAAAGCAAAAGCTCTGGTTGCAACAACTTTTTTTGGGATCAAAGAACCTAATCTAGATTAAATATGATATACTTGATAAAGAGGTGTTTTTATGATTAAAATCGCAGTTGACGCCATGGGCGGCGACTTCGCTCCAAAAGAACAAATTGAAGGTGCGATGTTAGCCGTAAAAAAAATTAATGATATTGAAATCAATCTATATGGGGATAAAGTGGAAATTGCCAAATATTTAACGAATCACAATCGAATTACGGTAATTCCCGCAAATTATGTAATACCGATGGGTGAAACCAATCCAATTAAAGCCATCAAAGAGCATCCTGATTCTTCAATGGCTCTTGCCCTTGCGAGTCTTCGTAAAGGCGAAAGTGATGCTGCAGTATGTAGTGGGGCAACCCAAGCTTTGATAGCGGGAGCTCACATTTTAGTTCGCCGAATGGCGGGGTTTCGTCGGACCGCAATCGCGCCAATTATTCCATCATTTAATGGCAAAGGAACGATTTTACTTGATTGTGGTGCGAATTTAGAAATTCGCCCTGAACATATGCTTCAACAAGCTTTTTTTGCAGTTGTGTATGCCAAAGAAGTACTGAAACGCGATAATCCGATAGTCGGTTTAATCAATATCGGTACTGAAGCTGGTAAAGGACGGGAACTGGACAAACAGGTATATGATTTATTCACAAACAAAAAGATTTTTACTTTTTGCGGTAATGTCGAGACAAAAGAAATCCTTGATCCTCCCTGTGATATTTTGATATCTGATGGTTACACCGCCGACATCGTAATGAAAACGATGGAGGGCACAGCAAAAGGAATGGGTAAATTTTTGAAACGCGAACTAAGCCGGACCTTTTTTGGAAAACTCGGGGCTTTGATGGCTCAGAAAAACCTAAATAGTTTTAAAAAAGCAATGTCAGCCGAGGAAATTGGTGGAGCGATGATTTTTGGTTTATATGCTCCTGTAATCAAAGCTCAAGGAGCTTCTAAAGCCTATGGCTTTTCCAACGCCATCCGCCAAGCAGCCGATGTCGTTCGAAATGAGGTCTATCCGAAAGTTGCCAAATATGTTCAAGAATCGGGTGACCAATTTGGAAATGAAGAATAAATTAAAGGATCTTGAAGCCTATTTTGATCTCAATTTTCATAGTTATAAATTATTGGAGCGGGCAATGACGCATTCATCATATGCTAATGAACATAACACCGACAGTAACGAAAGACTTGAATTTATAGGTGATGCCGTTGTCGATCTGGCTGTTGGCCGGTTTTTATATGACCATGTACCCTGTGATGAAGGTATTTTAACCAAGAAGCGAGCTCAAGCCGTTTGTGAAAGTAGTCTGTATGAATATGCTAAAAGTTTTAACTTGGGTCAATTCTTATTGCTAGGCAAAGGAGAAGAAAAAAACCATGGCCGAGAAAAACCGGCGGTTCTAGCGGATGCTTTTGAAGCTTTTTTAGGGGCAATATTCCTTGACCGCGGCTATGAAGAAGTCAACAAAGTACTTAATAAGGTTGTTTTCCCCAATATTGGTATTTCTCTTGATGAAGAAGATAGCGACTATAAGAGCAAATTGCAGGAGTTAGTTCAATCTGATAAACGAACCTTAAACTACGTGATTGTTGGTGAATCAGGACCAGCTCATGATAAAGAATTCATCGCCAGGGTATATATGGATGAAGATATCATCATGGGTGAAGGTATGGGGAAAACCAAAAAAGAAGCGGAACAAAATGCCGCGCGAGTTACTTTGGAAAAACTTGCCTCAGGAACCCAAACTGATTCATCGAAAGGGGAATGAACATGAATCTGCCATTGGCAATAAAATGGATCGATGATGGCATCATTGATTTTAGTCAACTAATATTACAAAACTATAATAACATCGGTTTGAATGCAACCGATGCTTTTGTTATCATTGAGTTGCATAAACAATTTAAGTCCGGAATCACATCACTTGATCCCAAAAAGATAGTCAAAAAAGTCTCGTTATCACTGGAGGAATTATCCGTTATTTTGAATCGTTTGATGCAGAACAACTATTTGTCGATGGAGATTGTCAAGACGGAATCTGGAAAAGAAGCGGAAATTTTCAACTTAAATAATACCGTTGAAAAAATTCTTAAATACAATCATCAAGTTATAGATGACTTGGTTATCAATAAACCGAAAGTATACGCTACCAGTGAAGAAGAATTAGTTGATTTAATCGAAAACCAGTTCCAAAAACAATTAGTTCCTTTGGAAATTGAAATCATAAGGAAGTGGATTGCGGAGGATCGCTATCCGATTATTGATATCAAACAAGGTTTATTAGATGCAGCAAAGGCCAATAAAACCTCATTAAGTCATGTAGATAGTATTCTTCTTAAACGTCATAACGCCACAAAAAAAACTAAGACCGAAGAAAAACTCGTTGAAGAACCAGAAGCGCTGAAAACATTTTTTGAATCATGGCCCAAAAAATGACTGATCAATCAGCACATATTTATCATGAAATTACCAAGCTATTTCCCAATGCCCGATGTGAATTGAATTATCAGACGCCAATCGAATTACTAATTGCTATTATTTTATCGGCACAAACTACTGATGATTCCGTTAACAAGGCAACAACGGAATTGTTTTCAAAATATCATAATGTTTTTGAATATGCCAACGCTGATATAGGCGAATTAGAAAACAGTATTCGTCACTTGGGGCTGTACAAAAATAAAGCTAAATATATTATTTTGACTTGTCAAATACTGCTAAAAAAATATAATGGCATTATTCCTAACAATCAAAAGGTGTTAGAAAGTTTACCTGGGGTGGGAAGAAAAACAGCCAATGTATTTATAAGTGAATGGTATAAAGAGCCAAGGATAGCTGTTGATACTCACGTTAAGCGCGTTAGCACAAGACTTGGATTGGTATGTGAGACAGATTCGCTCCAACAGATAGAAGAACAACTGATGCTTGAATATGATGCATCAGACTGGATAGATCTTCACCATAAGCTAGTAATTTTCGGACGTTATTTTTGTACCGCAAAGCAGCCCAAATGCAGTCAGTGTCCATTGATATCGATTTGTAAGAAGCCATCACTATGATGGTTTCTTTTTTTTTCGAAAACACTCAGGGTGAAATTACCAAGTAATTATATCAAATGATAATTCTATCAATTTACTAATGAATTATATATAATATTTTTGTGTCAAACAATATTCACTGCTAATAACACGCAGGAGATAATTTGAAATAATACTTGGGGGCAATGATATGGAGTCTAAAGTTCGCATCGATTTTGAAAGAAGAAGGGAAGCAATTGTTCAGTTCTATCGGGGAAGTATTGGCTTAACCATCAAAAAACGACGGATGGATTTGCAAATGACCCAAGAATCGGTAGGAAAAGGGATTATTTCTAACACGTTCGTTTCAAAACTTGAGAATAATGTAATCCATGCAAACAAAGAGTGCTTAATGTTGTTAATGGAACGACTAGATTTACCATTAGATTTAGTTGAATTGCCAGAAGATATGTTGGCATATTTAAAACGAGGACTTGATTGCTTTTATTGGAATGATTGGGAGGCTTTTCAAGAACTGTTTGATGAGATTCGAAAATTTGATTTTGGCGTTTTGATACAAATCGTCAGGCTTGGATATCATGTTTTGCATAAGCAAACAGAAACCGCTACTAGAATTCAAAATGAGTTGTACCGGTATTTAACGTCGATGGACAATACGGCATTTTCGATATTCTTGCTGTTTTCTGCCGCTAATAAAATAAATGGATATGATTATGAAACAGCAAATGAATATTTGACCTGTATTAAGGAAATCATGCCTTTTGATAGCAAATTGCTTGCTTTAACTCGTTATTATGAAAGTTTGTTATTTGGTTTGATTAAATTACCTCATTTGTCCGATGAGGCAGCGGAAATGGCAAAAATGATGTTTATCAATGCGGGAAATGTTCGCCGATTAATGCTTATGTCCGTTGATAAGTATCAATTCTCAGTTTCCGAAAAATCGAATTGGCATATTGAGTATCGTCAAGAGCATTTACCGTTACTTTGTCCAGATGAAGTTGATAGGTACCATGTTTTACGAGCCCTTTCAGGTGAAAAGCCAGTCTTTTATTTAGAAAAAGTCCAATCAGACAGCTTATTGTATGGACTTTCTCGGTTTCTACTATGCCAATATTATAAAAAGAATAATGATATGGATAAATATGAAATGAATAAAACGTTTTTGCACGACTGTCGACATCTTCACGAAGAGTCAATTGACTATTATCTATTACTTGTCCTAAGAGAAAAAGCAGACCCCACAGAATATAAGGATTATCTCATTGATTTTCTCTTGCCATACGCCGTGAAATGTAAAGATATTTTTGTGATGGAGCTTTTGACGGAGGATATTACGAAAATTCTCATAAGCAAAAAACGATACAAGGACGCTTGCTCATTTATGCAAAAACTAGAAAAGGATACAGTAAAAATTCAATCAATAAAAAAACTAACTGAGAATAGTATCCTCAGCTAGTTTTTTTATATCCAAGCATCCATAATTGCTTTTGCCAAATGCAAATATATAATACCGATGGGTTCGGTAGATGTAAAGATGGAGTGATGACCAGAAATCGGCTGTCCGATGGGGATAGAAGCAATCAGTTTAATTCCAAGGGTTTTAGCCACGGTTTCTCCACCGCCTTGTCCAAACAGGTAATGCTTAAGGCCATCAAGTTGATAATATGACATGTTTTCCACAACACCGATAATATCCTGTTTTAACTCTTTGGCTGCAAAACCAGCTTTGATGGCGATAGAAGCGGCGCTGATATGTGGAGTGGTGATAATCAAAATTTTGGCATCGGGGACGAGGTTTTTAATGTCCATCATGACATCACCAGTTCCGGGAGGCAAATCAATTAAAAGATAATCCAGAGTGGAACTCCACATTGTTTTTTTAAAAAACACGTCCAGAATCTTCCCTAGCATAGGCCCGCGCCACATTAATACTTTTTGGTCACCCATAAGAAAGGCAGCAGAGACGAGTTCGATTCCATCTTTAATTAAGGGATAAAGCTGTCCATCATCACTGCCGATCAGTTCTTCGCCTTCCACATCAAATATTTTTGGCATGTTTGATCCATAAATATCGGCATCAATGATGCCGACATTTTTTCCTGAGGCTTTTAAAGCGTAGGCTAAATTAGCGGTGATTGTCGATTTGCCAACACCGCCCTTTCCTGAGGCAATCCCAAGAATTCTTAATTGTTTTGCTAAACCTTCAATGCGGGCTTGTTCGTAATTAATGAGAACGCCTTTATACCCAAGATCAAGTTTTACAATTTTAGCGATTTGACGATTGAGAACGGCGGTAAATTCGAGGGCTTTGGTGCTAAGTTCGATTAATAAAACAATTGTATCTTTTTCTTCATCGTAACCAATATGTTTTATGGCATGGGTCTCTTCAAGTGTCTTTCCGCTACTTGGATCGACAAGTAATTCTAAATATTTACGTATTTCGACAAGGGTATGTCTCAAGGTGATTACCTGCTTTCTGTAATTTATCTTCTTAATTATATACCATTGTTTATCATTTGTCCGTAAAAACGATTGTCAAAGGAATAATCTTGGTGGGTTTACACAAGTCATGGTTTTCGGTATAATAATACTATGTCATAATTGTACAGGAGTTTCTGAATGGATATTTCAGTATTAAAAAGTATGGTCCCACTTCCTGATATAACGACTGTCAAAAACGCTGTCTTTATCGGCCCACATCCTGATGATATTGAAATCGGTGCGGGAGGAACAGTTCATAAATTAATCGGCACAAATACCAAAGTGACTTTTGTTATCTGTACTGATGGTGGATGTGGATCAGCAAATCCAAATACCGTTATTGATGACTTAATTAGAATCAGAGCCAAAGAAAGTCAATTGGCGTGTCAAAAACTCCAAGTTAATGAGCTTCGGTTCTTAGATTTTCCTGACGGGGGACAATATCAAACTTGGGATTTAGCTGTTAAGATTGCGCAAGTTCTTGCGGAAATTCGACCAGATATTGTTTTTTGTCCGGATCCGTATTTGCCATCGGAAACACATCCCGATCATATTCGCTGTGGCAAAGCGGCGAAAACGGCTGTAATGATGGCGGGAAATCCGTTGGTTTTAAAACGAAATGGAATCAGTTTTGATTATGCAAACTTCCAGAAAACAACACAAGCAACGCTTGCTTATTATTATACTCATCGACCGAATTGTTATGTTCCTTTGACGTTAAGCAATCAAAATGCCAAAATGCAAGCGATTAATTATCATCAAAGTCAGTTCCCGGGGGAAGCATCGCCGGAATGGATGATGGTTAAAACTTACTTAGAAATGCGGCAAAGAGCCTTTGGCGCTTTAGTCGGTAGCGAGTTTGCAGAAGCTTTTTTCGTTATGGCTCCCGTTCATCAACACTGCTTTCCCGAAGTGCTTGAGTTTTAAAATTCACTCATTTTGACCGAATAAAAATCTTGACATAAAAGTCAAATAAAAGTATAATAAATTCGCTGTGTTGAGGTGGTATTATGAAATGGTCTACCGGTGAGTTACGTAAGCTCGCGCATATCGACAATCAGTTTAAATACACTGCCGATTTGAAGACCTATATCAATGATGATTGCATCGATTTGGTAGATATCTCCCAAGTATCAATATCCGGCAGTTTTCAAATCATCGAAGATTTGGATCAATTCGTTTTCAATGTTGAGGTGGAGTGCACACTTACAATGTTATGTGCCATTACCCTTGTTGAAGTTGAAGTCCCATTACATTTTACAACTGATCTTGTATTTGGCCATGAACTTGCCGATGATAATATGTATGAAATTACTGGCAGTACAATTGATTTAGATCCTTTTATCTTTGCAAATATCCTCATTGAAATGCCGATGAAGGTTGTATCAGAACACGCTTATGACGATTATTCGGAACCAAATATCGTTTTTGAAGCAACAAGCGAACAAACAAACAGCCCATTTGCAAAACTGAAAAAATGATGACCAGGAGGTGAAAATATGGCTATTCCTTTCAGAAAAACAAGTAAATCAAAACGTGATTCTCGTCGTGCTCATTGTAAGCTGAGTGCTCCAACCATGATCGTTTGCCCCAACTGCGGTGAACTTACTCTGTCTCATCAGGTATGTAAGAAGTGCGGTTTCTACAAAGGTAAACTAGTAGTAGCGCCAAAGCCGGAAAAAGAAAAAGAAACAAAAGACACCAAAACAACGAAATAACCAGAAAGATGAAGAAGCGCTGACGCGGTCAGCGTTTTTCTTTTCCCATCGTCGGAATTTCATGATATAATAAACAACGGTGATTATGATGTTAGAACACATTCCAGTATTGCTGGATGAAACAATCAAATATTTGAATATAAAACCTGATGGCATCTATGTCGATACAACCTTAGGCGGTGGTGGGCACAGCGAGGCGATTTTAAGCAAACTGACAACCGGCCAGCTTGTAGCTTTTGATCAAGATGAATATGCTTTAAACCGAGCGAAAGAACGACTTGCTGATTATCCAAATGTTACTTTCATCTGTGCTAACTTTGTGCATTTAAAAGCTAAACTCCACGAGATAGGTATCGAAGCAGTTGATGGCGTTTTATATGATCTGGGTGTATCATCATTTCAGCTGGACCTGCCTGAAAGAGGGTTTTCATATAATTATGATAATCCTTTGGATATGCGAATGGATCAAAACAATCCATTGTCAGCCTTTGACATTGTTAATGGCTACGATGTGGATCAACTCTGCCAAATTTTGTTCCGATATGGGGAAGAAGTAAATGGGCGTTTAATCGCTAAAGCGATAGTCAAAGCAAGAAATATCGCCCCAATTAAGACGACTTTTGAATTGGTTGATATTATTAAAAAGTGCCTTCCTAATAAAGTTTTATCAAAAAAAGGCCATCCCGCCAAACAGACTTTTCAAGCGTTGCGCATCGCTGTCAACGATGAACTTCGGGTTTTTGAATCATCACTTAATCAAGCAATTGATCTTATTGTTCCCAAAGGGCGGATTGTGGTAATCACTTTCCATTCGTTGGAAGACCGCATCTGTAAAACCATTTTCAAAGAAAAATCAACTATCAACATTCCCAAAGGTTTGCCAATTATATCGACGGAAAAACCGCTACTTTCCCTTATAAATCGCCATGTCATTCTTCCCTCAGAAATGGAAATTAATACTAACAATCGAGCCCATAGTGCCAAGATGCGAGTATGTGAAAAAAACCCGATTTGAGCGTTTTTTAGTTGACAGTACCTAGTCATTATGATATTATATTTTTGCACTGTAAATGCAGGTGTAGTTCAATGGTAGAACTTCAGCCTTCCAAGCTGACCATGAGGGTTCGATTCCCTTCACCTGCTCCAAAAGAAACTTTGCCCCTATGCATCGTCATGGGGCTTTATTATATGGGGATTGAGTCATCTTTTGGATTGACAAACCCAGTTTGGAAGAGTATCGAAGTGGTTGTAACGAGCTGCACTCGAAATGCAGTTGTCCGCAAGGGCACGTGGGTTCGAATCCCACCTCTTCCGCCAGTCATCTATAATCAGGTCACTGATTAATCATATTTTCCAAACGTCGAGATGTGGCGCAGTTTGGTAGCGCGCTTGGTTCGGGACCAAGAGGTCGTGGGTTCGAATCCCGTCATCTCGACCATTATTCCCATTAGAGGCATTTTTCTTCGGAAAAGTGCTTATTTTTTTCTCATTTAATATAAAAGGAAT
>Ga0265297_10001402_pt1 | contig 56804 bp, 59 predicted proteins | sample Munlanlwell13791_FD_192502 | JGI IMG/M metagenome (GOLD analysis project Ga0265297, IMG submission 192502) | Leachate microbial communities from a municipal landfill in Southern Ontario, Canada - Leachate well 137-91 | ecosystem: Engineered > Solid waste > Landfill > Unclassified | place...
CATTTAAAAAAGGCTTAGTATAGCCCTATTGCTCGCAGGCAACGGTTGCCTTAACCCGGTTTTTAGGCGGGGGAAAAGAGCAGAGTAAAAAAAGGAGGAGTAGGATGAATTTAGGCAGGCCGAATTCAAATGATGCGACGGGGACATTTAACCGGTCGAAAAACGTGGTCCCGGGTTCCGGTATCTGTTCGCGTTGCGTGGACGGTTGTAAAGGTAACTGTGAAGTTTTTAAGGCGACTTTCCGGAGCAGGGAAGTCATTTATCCCGGCCCTTTCGGCGAGATGACTGCCGGGGCGGACAAAAATTACCCGGTGGATTATTCACACCTCAATATCCAGGGGTATGCGCTGGGCGCGAAAGGATTGCCTCAGGACGCGGAGGGCAACCCCGATAATACTAAATTTCCGGATGTAGATACACAGACCCAATACGGCTGGAACTCCAAAGTAAAAATGAAGATCCCTGTTTTTACCGGCGCGCTCGGCTCGACTGAGATCGCCAGGAAGAACTGGGAGCATTTTGCCGTGGGTGCCGCTATCTCGGGGATCACCCTGGTCTGCGGTGAAAATGTTTGCGGCATCGACCCGGGCCTGGAACTTGACGCCAGGGGTAAGATCAAAAGCTCTCCCGATATGGACCGCAGGATACAAACATATAAAAGGTTCCATGAAGGGTTTGGCGAGATCCTGGTGCAGATGAACGTGGAAGACACCCGTTTAGGCGTGGCGGAATACGTTCGTAAAAAGCATAATCTTGAAGCCATAGAGCTTAAGTGGGGGCAGGGAGCCAAATGTATCGGCGGAGAGATCAAGGTAAAAACCCTGGAAAGGGCGCTTGAGCTGAAAAAACGCGGGTACATCGTTACTCCCGATCCTACGGACGAAGCTATTCAGGAGGCCTTTAAGGACGGCGCCATAAAAGAGTTTGAGCGCCATTCCCGCCTGGGCTTTGTTTCGGAAGAGGCATTTTTAGCGGAGGTGAAGCGGCTGCGCGATCTAGGTTTTAAGCGCGTGACCCTTAAGACCGGGGCATATTCCATGCGTGAATTGGCCATGGCGATCAAATATGCCTCCATGGCAGAGATCGATCTTTTGACCATCGACGGCGCCCCGGGCGGGACCGGCATGAGCCCCTGGCGGATGATGGAAGAGTGGGGGATCCCGACTTTTTATCTTGAGGCCCTCACGTATGAATTCTGCCAGAAATTAGCCAAGAAGGGGATGCGTATCCCGGATATCGCAATCGCCGGAGGGTTTTCATCCGAAGACCATATCTTCAAAGTGATCGCAATGGGCGCTCCGTATGTCAAGGCAGTGTGCATGGGCAGGGCCCTGATGATCCCGGGAATGGTGGGAAAAAATATCGGGACCTGGATCAAAGAAGATAAACTTCCGGTTACCGTCTCCGATTACGGCAAGACCGAAAAAGAAATATTCGTCTGTTATGAAGAGTTGGCTGCGAAATACGGCAAGGATATGAAAGATATACCGCTGGGCGCGTTAGGCGTATATTCTTTTGCCCAGAAGATCAAGGTAGGGCTGCAGCAGTTGATGGCAGGCAGCAGGAATTTCAGGCTTTCCACGATTTCACGCAGGGACCTGATGAGCCTGACCGAAGATGCGGCAAAGGTCAGCGGGATCCCTTATGTGATGGATGCTTACCGTAAAGAAGCAGAAGCGATCCTTAACAACGGCAGGGCAGGCGTGAAATTACAGGCTAATAACCGCCGGGCAAAGGCAGCGGCAGGGAGGTAGGCATGGAATTGAAAGGGCTTTGCAGCACGTGCGTGCAGGCTAAGACTTGTATTTTTGAGAAGGAACCGCCTGTGTTGCAGTGCGAAGAATTCTCCTTCGGCAATCATGCACCGATAAGTCTTAAGCTCGGGGAAATAAAGCGGGTTTTTTCTCAGGAAGTAGCGCTGGAAAGCGAATAAGGCCCGTGGCAAGAAAGAAGTTACCTTCGGCTTACTATCCCTCCCTAAAAAGGGGGATAGTAAGCTAAAGATTATTGTTGCGTTTTTATCCCCGCCAACATCACCGTTCTCCCCTGCAGGGATTCTCCAAAAATAGGTATTGACAAAAAAGCGAATTAAATATAAAATTTTACGCATCGTATCAATTAGTGCGTTCAACCAGAAAGTATCGGACAAAGGTGTCCATATTATTAAGGGACACGTTTGTCCTTTTTTTTCCTTTGCCTAAAAATTAGGCAGTCATTTACCTAAAAAATCGCCATGAAAATACTGGAAAAAGAGATTTTAACCGAAAACCAGGGCACGCGTATCGTCAAGCTTACCGTGCTCTCGCCTGATATCGCCCTGAAGGCAAGGCCCGGGCAATTTGTCGTGCTTATGGTTAAGGAAGAGGGTGAAAGGGTACCTTTGACGATAGTCAACGCTGACTCGGCTAAAGGGAGCATAGTGTTGATCGCCCAGGCCGCAGGATTAACTACCAGGTTATTAGCGGATATAAAGCAAGGGGATTCTCTATATTCCCTCGTGGGCCCGCTGGGCCATCCTACTAAAATAGAAAAATACGGAAAGGTCATCCTTGTCGGCGGCGGCGTAGGCATCGCGGAAATACTCCCTGTTGCCGGGGCCCTGAAAGATGCAGGCAATCACGTGACTGCCATAATCGGGGCGCGCACAAAAGAGCTCCTGATACTTGAGCAGGAATTGAAAGAATCTTCTTCCGAGCTGATTGTTATGACCGACGACGGCTCTTACGGCCGCAAAGGATTTGTGACTGAAGCGCTAAAAGGGCTTCTTGAAAAATCAAAATATGACCTCGTATACGCCGTCGGCCCTATACCGATGATGAGGGCTGTTGCCGGAGTAGCGAAAACATCCGGCGTTGCAACGATTGTCTCGCTTAACGCGATAATGGTCGATGGCACCGGGATGTGCGGTTGCTGCAGGGTCAGCGTAGGCGGCAAGGTCAAATTCAGCTGTGTTGACGGGCCGGAGTTCGACGCAGGCCAGGTCGACTGGCAGGAATTGTCAAATCGTAACAGTATTTATACCGAAAAAGAAAAACACGTCTGCAAACTTTTAGGGCAGGGTAATGCGCAATGAAAAAAGAACCGGTTAAGGTTAAAGAAAAAGACCGCGCCTCCCGGGTCAAGGGCTTTGAAGAAGTCGTTTTAGGCTTCTCGGAGGCTGAGGCCTTGCAGGAGGCGGCGCGCTGCCTACAGTGCAAGGAACCAAGATGCATCTCGGGCTGCCCTGTCGGGATAGATATTAAGACATTTATCGGCAAGATGACGAAAAAAGACTACGATGGGGCGTATCTGACCATCCGTGAAAAGAATAATTTTCCATCTATATGCGGAAGGGTGTGCCCCGCGGAATATCAGTGCCGCAAGGCCTGTGTCCTTACGAAAAAGGGAGAGCCTTACGCGTCGCCGGGAGCCATAGGCATTCATTTTCTCGAGAGGTTCGTGGGAGACCATGGCGCCGGAGTAGGGCTCAAGATAAAGGCGCAGGATGCCGGGAAGCTGGCTAAAAAGAAAGTAGCTGTTGTAGGCTCCGGTCCGGCCGGACTGTGCTGCGCGGGAGAATTGGCCAGGCGGGGCGTCAAGGTCGTGATCTTCGAAGGGTTGCATAAGACAGGCGGAGTTTTGCGTTACGGCATTCCGCCTTTCAGGCTCCCCAGAAATATCCTTGATTTTGAGATAGATTCACTTAAAAAAATTAATGTTGAGATAAGGACTAATACAATTATAGGTAAAGTAAAGACCATAGATGAACTTTTCTCAGAAGGTTTTTCGGCGATATTCCTCGGGCTTGGCGCCGGGATACCGTCTTTTCTGGGTATTCCGGGTGAAAATCTTTGTAACATTTATTCCGCGAATGAATTTCTGACCAGGGTAAACCTGATGTCGGCGCACAAATTTCCCGCCAGCCATACTCCGGTTAATGTCGGAAGGCATATCGTCGTTATAGGAGGCGGAAATACCGCGATGGACTCGGCGCGCACGGCTATAAGGCTGCAGCATATGAACGGGATAGCGCCCGATACCACGATCTCATACCGGCGCACGGAAGTCGAGATGCCGGCGCGCAGGCTTGAAATAGAGCATGCCAGAGAAGAAGGGGTCAAGTTCGATCTTTTGGTCAAGCCGGAGGAATTTATAGGTGACGAAAAAGGATTTGTCAGGAAGATGCGCGCTTCCCGCTGCAAGTTGGGAGAACCCGATGCCAGCGGCAGGCGCAGGCCGGAAGTCATACCGGGCAGTTCTTTCGAAATAGACTGCGATCAGGCGATCATAGCGATAGGCCTGGGCGCTAATAAAATACTTACCAGCGTTACCCCGCAGCTTACTATTGATAAATACGGCGATGTAACGGTCAATCCGAAAACGATGGAAACCTCTATCAAAGGTGTTTTTGCCGGAGGGGATATCGTGGGCGGAGAGGGGACCGTTATTGAGGCAATGGGAATGGCCAAAAAAGCAGCCGGCGCTATCATTGATTATCTGGAGAAAACAGCTTAGAAAAGGAGAAAGGTCATGAAAAACGGTATCGAAGCGATCATGGAAGAGGTCAAAATGAGGAATCCGGGCGAACCGGAATTCCATCAGGCCGTAAGCGAGGTCGTTGAGTCGTTGACCCCGTTTATCGAAGACAATCCTAAATATAAAGAAGCCAAAATCCTTGAGAGAATGGTAGAGCCCGAGCGGGTCATCATGTTCCGCGTGCCTTGGCTTGATGATAAAGGAGAGATCAGGATAAACAGGGGTTATCGCATCGAAATGAACAGCGCGATAGGCCCTTATAAAGGCGGCATACGGTTTCATCCCAGCGTGAACTTAAGTATCCTTAAATTCCTCGCGTTTGAACAGGTTTTAAAAAACAGCCTGACCACGCTTCCTATGGGCGGCGGAAAGGGCGGTTCTGATTTTGACCCGAAGGGTAAGTCTGATAATGAAGTAATGAGGTTTTGCCAGAGTTTTATGAATGAGCTCTTCAGGTATATCGGGCCTGATACCGATGTCCCGGCCGGAGATATAGGGGTAGGCGGACGCGAGATCGGATATATGTTCGGGCAATATAAGAAACTCAAGAATGAATTTACCGGGGTCCTGACCGGTAAGGGTTTATCCTGGGGCGGCAGCCTTATCCGGCCGGAAGCTACCGGTTACGGCTGCGTTTATTTTACCGAGGAAATGATGAAGACAAAAGGGGATTCGCTTAAAGGCAAGGTCTGCGCGGTCTCCGGTTCAGGCAACGTCGCCCAATACACGGTCGAGAAATTGATCCAATTAGGGGCAAAGGTTGTGACACTTTCGGATTCAGACGGGTTCATCTATGATAAAGACGGTATTGACGGTAAAGAACTTAAATGCATCCTGGACATTAAGAATGTGCGCAGAGGGCGTATTAAGGAATGCGCCAAGGAATTCAAGTGCGATTATTTTGACAAAAAGAAACCCTGGCAGATAAAGTGCGATGTCGCTTTCCCTTCGGCAACGCAGAATGAGATCTCCGGAGAAGACGCCAAGGTCCTGGTGAAAAACGGCTGTATGGCCGTAGGCGAAGGCGCTAATATGCCCAGCACCCCGGAAGCGATAGCGGTATTCCAGAAGGCCAAGATCCTCTATGCGCCGGGTAAGGCATCCAATGCCGGAGGCGTTGCTACGTCAGGCCTTGAGATGACCCAAAACAGCATGAGATTATCCTGGTCGCGCGAAGAGGTGGACAAGAAGCTGCATGAGATCATGGTATCCATCCACGAGAATTGCGTCAGGTATGGGAAAGAAGGAAAATACGTTAACTATGTCAAAGGCGCCAATATCGCCGGGTTCGTCAAGGTGGCGGATGCGATGTTGGCACAGGGATTAGTCTGACTTTAAAACCGGGGGCGCCCTCGGTAACAGGGCGTCCCCGGTATTTTCACCCCGTTATCAGGGGTGAATTTTTTTTCTTGACATTGTATTAATTTTGCATATAATTGTATTATATTTACATATAAATGTATTCTTAGTGCATACAAAGGCGCGCTATGGTAAAGATCCTATCCAAAAACAAGGCGAAATTATTACGGTTTTTCTATAACCATCCCCAGCAGCAATTTTATATGCACGAGCTGGGGAGGTTTATGAAATGCAAGCCGGGAGTTTTTCAGCGCGCGCTCTATGACCTGGAAAAGGGCGGGATCTTAAAGAGTGAATATAAGGCGAACGCCCGTTACTTTATGATAAATAAGGATTACTCCGCGTATCAGGCGTTGAAGGTGCTGCTTTTTGAGGAGGCAAGATGCTGAAGTTAAGGATTATGAGTGCTGTCGTTTTCTTCGGGTTATTCATATTGCCGTTCACGGTGCCTGGGTATGGTTACTCAAAAGGCGCGGATGTTAAAGTTAACCAGGAGGCTGCGGCGCTTTCTTTGGAGGATACGATCATGATCGCCTTCCAGAGTAATAAGGATATTCAGATACAGGAAAAATCTATCGCGGTAGCCAGGGCAAATATAATGGATGCCAGAAGCAAATTCCTGCCGCATGTAAACCTGGATTTTTCTTATACCGCATACGATAAGGTTTACGCGCAGAATATTTTCACAGGGTACTTAAATGATAACATTATCGGTTTATCTATGACTGAATCAATTTATAACGGAGGCGCAAACCTTGCTAATTTCAGGCAGGCTCAACTGGGGCTGAAGGTCCAGGAAGAGACCTTGCGCGCCAAAAAGCTTGACGTGGAATTCGAGGCCAAGCGGCTTTATTACGGCTTACTCCTTGCTTATGAGACCGAGCGTATTGCCAGAGAGCTGGTGGACCAGGCGCAAGAGCATTACGGGAACGTAAAGGATAAATTCAGGCGAGGCACAGTATCGCGCTTTGACGTGCTCCAGTCGAAGGTCCAGGTCTCTTTGCTCATGCCGCAGCTGGTAGAGGCCCAGAACGATGTTTATTACATAAAAGCGGAATTGAACAAGCTGCTGGGAAGGAAGGTAGATCTTCCCATTGAGCCGAAAGAAAAATTAACCTACGGGGTGATCGAGATTAAGGAAGATGAGTTCCTTAAGACCGCGTATTTGCAGAAACCGGAATTGATCCTTAAGGAATTGGGCATTGATATAAGCAAATGGTCCATTATGATGGCTAAGTCCGGTTACCGTCCGGATATCAGCGTTTCAGCGGGATACAGTTATCGTTCGAATAATCTCGCAAAGATCTTCCATAAAGATCAGATGAATTGGGATGTCGGGGTTTCCGTGACCGTTCCCATTTTTGAAGGTTTTTCCACAAAAGCCAAAGTGAACGCGGCAAAGGCAGAGTATGAACAGGCGGCTTTGAGCAGGGATAATTTATATGACCAGATCGCCGTCGATATAAAGAAAGGCTGCCTAGATCTGAATCGCGCAGGAACGATCATCGACTCGCAGAAGGACAATGTCGGCGAGGCCAGGGAGGCATTACGGATAGCAGAGGTAAGCTATGACAGCGGTGTCGCGATCAACCTGGATGTGCTGGATGCCCAGGTTTCCCTGGCGCAGATCCAGACCAACCTCGCGCAGGGCATATATGATTATTTAATAGCAGAGGCCTTTTTAGACCGGAATATGGCTAAGAGTTACGTCAAGGAGGAAGGCAATGAAAAAAATCAAACTAAGTAAAAAAAAGATAAAGATACTGGTCTTTGTGGCGCTGGCCTGTATCGCCGCGGCATCGGCAGCCGATTATTATTTCAAAAAAGAATTGCATAATAAGCGAATCAAGGTCTCCGGGAATATCGAAGGCGATGACGTCCGTATATCCTTCAGGGTAAACGGACAGATCCTGGAGCTGCTAAGCGATGAGGGCAAGGTGATCAGGCAGGGGGACATAGTAGCCAGGCTTAAAACCGATGAGTTAAGCCAGATCCGGGACGAGGCAGCGGCGCGCCTGAAGGCGGCGGAATACAACTATCGGTTGTCAAAAATAGACTATGAGAGGGCAAAAAAACTTTTTGGAGCGGGTGCCATTTCCGCGCAGCAGAGAGATACGTCTAAGACCCAATTTGACGCGGACAAGGCCAACGTTGAGCAGTTAAGGGCTTCCCTGGAGCTGGCGGAAACACGCCTCGGTTTCGCGGAGCTTGCGTCCCCGCTTAATGGTTTCGTCCTGGTGAAAAGCTCGCTGGCCGGAGAGGTGATCCAGCCGGGCACTCCTGTTTTTACGGCCGTCGACCTGAATAATGTCTGGGTTACGGCATACATCAATGAAGCCGACTTAGGGAGGGTAAAGCTGGACCAGGACGCCGAGGTAATGACCGATACCTACCCCGGAAAAAAATATAAAGGCAGGGTCTCTTTTGTTTCAAGCGAAGCGGAATTCACCCCTAAGACCATTCAGACTACCGAAGAAAGAGTAAAGCTCGTCTACAGGATAAAGGTCCGAGTAGATAATTCCAGCCTCGAGCTTAAGCCGGGAATGCCGGCGGATGCTTATATAATTGAATAAATGATCGCTATCAAGGCGTCGGGCCTCACGCGGAAATTCGGCGCAATGACGGCCGTGAATAATCTTAACCTGGAAATCGAAGAGGGCGAGATATTCGGCCTGGTCGGGCCGGACGGAGCAGGCAAGACCACCACGATGCGCCTTCTGACCGGGATACTTGAGCCTTCGGAAGGCGAGGGCTGGGTTTACGGCAGGCATATCCTCAAAGAAGCGGAGGCGCTTAAAGACAACATTGCTTATATGTCTCAGCGTTTCGGGCTCTACGAGGAATTGACTGTCCAGGAGAATATAAATTTCTACGCCGATATTTTCTGCGTGCCTAAGGCCAACAGGGACGCGGTGATCGAGAAGCTGCTGGGTTTTTCCGGGCTGCTGCCTTTTAAGCAGCGGCTTGCCGGCAAGCTTTCCGGAGGCATGAAACAAAAACTGGGGCTTTCCTGCGCGTTGATCCATACCCCTAAGGTCCTGTTCCTGGATGAGCCTACCAACGGCGTTGACCCTGTTTCGCGCAGGGATTTCTGGAAAATACTTTATGACCTGCTCAAAGAGAAAGTGACCATTCTGTATTCGACTTCCTATCTTGACGAAGCAGAACGTTGCCGCAGAGTGGGTTTGATACATAAGGGAAGGCTGCTTCAGTGCGATACCCCGGATAAAATAAAGGCCATCTACGGCGCAAAGACATTGGAACAGGCGTTTATTCAGATCGTCAGCGACTATGAATCTCAAAATGAACGAAAGTAATATTGCGGTAAAAGTAGAGAATTTGGAAAAGAAATTCGGTGATTTTACCGCGGTGAACCATATTAATTTCCAGGTGCAGCAGGGAGAGATATTCGGCTTCCTGGGGCCAAACGGGGCAGGGAAGTCCACTACTATCAGGATGCTCTGCGGCATTTATACCCCCACTTCCGGTAAAGGCGAGGTAGGGGGGTTCGATATCATCAAAGAACAGCATAAGATCAAGCAGCATATTGGGTATATGTCGCAGAAGTTCTCTCTTTATGACGACCTTACGGTCGGAGAGAACATCGATTTTTACAGCAGGATCTACAATATCCCCAGGGATCAAAGGAGCGCGCGCAAGGAAGAGACTTTAAAGCTGGCCGGCATTGAAGAATTACGCGATAACCTCACCGTAACGCTCTCCGGTGGATGGAAGCAGCGCCTGGCATTAGGATGCGCCATAATACATCAACCGGGGATTATTTTCCTGGATGAGCCTACGTCGGGGGTGGACCCGATAACCCGCAGTAATTTCTGGAAGATCATCAAGGATATGGCTGCTATGGGCAGGACCATATTTGTGACCACGCATTACATGGATGAGGCAGAGAACTGTAACCGTATGGTCATGATCTACCACGGGACAATGATAGCCATGGGCACTCCGGAAGAGATGAAGACGAAGATCATGAAAGATGAGATCCTGGAGGTCTGTGTGCCTGACGCCCAGAATTGGCTGGATGAGTTTTCAAAATTGCCCTCAGTCAAGGAGTCCGCGCTCTTTGGCGTCAATATCCATGCCGTAGTGTATGATTCAGAAAAGGCGACCCGGGATATCAAAGGGCTTTTGAACGCGGCGGCTCCCGGGAATTTCGGTATCAACAGGATCAAGGCGTCGCTTGAAGACGTTTTTGTTTCCCTGATCGAGGATTACGATGCGGAGCATAAGGAAAAATGATGAATTTTAAGAGGGTGCTGGTTATCGCCGGCAAGGAATTCATCCAGATCCGGCGCGACCCGCGATCTCTGGGGCTTGCGCTGGCCATCCCGGTATTTCTGTTGATCATTTTCGGATACGGGCTTTCTCTTGATATTGACCGGGTGCCTACCGTGATCTGGAACCAGGATGCCTCCTCCCAGCTTACGCGGGATTTCCTGCTTAATTTTAAGAATTCCAAATATTTCAGGATAGTCAGGTACACGGATAATTACCGCGATATCGAGCGCCTCATAGATAAAGGCTCGGTGATGCTGGCGCTCGTAATACCGAAAGACTTCTCGCATTACCTCCAGAGCGGCAAGGCAGCGTCCCTGCAGCTTCTGGTTGACGGCAGCGATTCCAACACCGCTACCATTGCCATGAATTACGTGCGTTCGGTCGTCGGGCAATACAATGCCAACCTGCTTGTTGAGGCACTGGAACGCCGTGGCATTGCGCCCAGGCGGTCCGTGGACCTGCGTCAGAGGTTCTGGTTCAATATGGGCTTAAACAGCAGATGGTTCATCATACCCGGGGTAATAGCGATGATCATAATGATCATCGCGGCCCTGCTTACCTCTATATGCATTGCACGGGAATGGGAACGCGGGACCATGGAACAGTTGATCTCAACGCCTGTGCGGCCCATAGAGCTGGTAATAGGAAAGTTCCTGCCCTATTTTTTCATAGGATTTTTTGACCTTACCATAGGTGTGATCATGGCCAGGTTCCTGTTCGGCGTCCCTTTTAAGGGGAGTTATCTTTTACTCATTGTTTTAAGCTCCCTGTTTTTAACAGGCGCGCTGTCTCAGGGTATCTTGATCTCTTCCATAGCCAGGACCCAGTTATTGGCCAGCCAGTTAGCAACGTTGACCACTTTTATACCGACTATGCTTCTTTCGGGGTTTATCTATCCGATCTTCAATATGCCCGCCGCGGTCCAGGCGGTTACTTATCTGGTCCCCGCGCGGTATTATATCGTCATAGTAAGAGGATTATTCCTGAAGGGCAACGGCATAGATGATATGTGGGACGAAGCGCTTTTTCTATTCCTGTTCGCCTTCATTATGCTCGGCCTGTCCATTAAGAAGTTTAAAAAAAGAGTAGCTTAAAAAAGGTGTTTTAATGTTTGAAAGGGCAAAGGCGATACTGATCAAAGAATTCAAGCAGGTCCTACGCGACCCGCGGATGAAGACGGTTATTTTTGTCTCGCCGATCATCCAGATACTTTTATTCGGCTATGCGGCGAACAAGGATATTAATTACATACCCACCGGTATTTATGATAAGGATAATACAAAAGAGAGCCGCCAGCTCCTGCACCTGTTCACTTATTCCGGGTATTTTGTCCCCAAATATTATATTTATAATGACCATGAGCAGGACTGGCTCATTAACAAAGGCCTTGTCAGCGCGGTCATCCGGTTTGACCGGGGTTTCGGCCGCGACCTCGTAGGAGGGAAAAACGCCTACGTCCAGCTGGCGATAGACGCTTCAGATTCAAATACTTCAATGATAGTAGCCGGTTACGCCGGGACTATCATGGCCAAGTATCAGTTCGACCTGTTGTCCGAGGAATCCCAGGAGGCAGGCCTGTCTGCCACGACCGCGCGTGTGGACCTGCGGGAACGCGCATGGTTCAATGAAAACCTTATCTCCAGGAATTATTATCTCCCGGGCGTTATCGCTTCGATAGTTACTATAATGTCGCTCCTGTTAAGCGCCATGGCAATAGTGCGCGAGAAAGAGATAGGGACCATGGAGCAGCTGATCGTCAGCCCCCTTAAGCCCCTTGAGCTAATTTTTGGCAAGCTGCTTCCTTTTGGCGTGATCGCGCTCATCCAGTCGGGGTTGATCACTACCTTCGGTATCCTATGGTTCCATCTGCCTTTCAGGGGCAGCATTTCTTTGTTGGTGTTTGCGACCTGTATATACCTGTTTACGACGCTGGGCACCGGGCTGTTCATTTCCACGATCGCCTCGACTCAACAGGAGGCGATGATGTCGGTGTTCCTGTTCTACATGCCAACGTTTTTGCTTTCCGGTTTTGCCTATCCGATAGCTAATATGCCTGAGGTTATACAGTGGTTCACCTTTATTAATCCGATGCGTTATTTCCTGGTCATTATCAGGGGTATTTTCTTAAAAGGAGTGGGGATTGAGGTGCTTTGGCCGCAGTATCTGATTTTGTTGGTCATGGGAGTCGCGGTGATCACCCTCAGCACGTTAAGATTCAGCAAGAAGCTGGCTTAAGCACACTTTAAATTAAAGGGAATAAGTTAAAAAAGGAATGGAGGCAGGCTATGAGAAGGATAAAATACCCGATGTTCGCTTTAGCGGCACTCATTTCCATTTTTTGCATGAGGGAAGGCCGGGCGCAAGAGAAGCCGCGCAAACCGTTAGTGTCCTCGGTAAAACCTATAGAGGCAAAGGATTTTTCCGGCTTAATCGGTATGCCCGGGTTTAGCGATACACTGCTTGAGAACCATTTCAGGCTTTATCAGGGCTATGTCAAGAATACGAACGCGCTCCTGGAAAGGCTTATTGCCTTACTTGCCGAAAAGAAAGACAGGACTGCCGAATATGCTGAATTGAAGCGCAGGCTCGGCTGGGAATTTAACGGTGTCCTGCTGCACGAGTATTATTTCGCTAATCTCGGCGGCGACGGCATTATCGATGCCAAAAGCGCCCTGTATAAAAAAATTGCCGGGGATTTCGGAGGTTTCGATAAGTGGGAACAGGATTTTATCTCAACGGCCATGATGCGCGGCATTGGCTGGGTGGTTCTTTACGAGGAGCCGCGCTCGGGAAAACTGGTAAATGCCTGGATCAACGAGCATGACTCAGGGCATATCGCAGGGTCACACCTTTTGCTCGTGATAGACGTATTTGAGCACGCCTTCATGCCGGATTATCAATTAGACAGAGAAAAATACATTGAAAGCTTCTTTAAGAACATAAACTGGAAGGCAGTCCAGGATAGATCGGGCAAATTGACAAAAAAATAGACAAATCCTGGTATCACTATTTCTTGCGCGCAGAAGCCAATATTAGTTGACAAAAGGCAGATTGCGTGGTATACTCACTGAACATAAGTAGTAGAGCGAGATTAGTGACTTATAGCCGAAAGGTTGCGACGTGCTAACCTTCCGGCTTTTTTTATCGCATCCTGTGATAGAAACAGCTTAAAATACTACTTTAAAATTTCGAGGAAGGGAGGTAGCGACAATGACAAAGGGAAAGGTAAAATGGTTCAGCGACCAAAAAGGATACGGATTTATCACTCCTGAATCAGGGGAAGATGTTTTCGTGCATCATAAATCTATCCAGGGCGAAGGTTTTAAATCTTTGGCTGAAGGTCAGGAAGTAGAGTTTGATGTTGAAAAAGGCCCCAAAGGGCTTCAGGCAGTAAATGTTGTCAAGAAATAGCCATAAAACAAAGATTATCCCGGGTCAACCGGGATAATCTTTATGGTTTTATTACAGGAAGGGGTTAAAATGCATACAGGAAAGATCAAGAAAGTGGTCCGCGAGAGGGGTTTTGGTTTTATCAGTGATACCGACGGCAGAGAATTATTCTTCCATCAGAGCAGCTTGATTGACACGCAATTTACTTCTCTGAGCGAAGAGCAGGACGTGCAATTTGACGTTGAAAGCTCGCCTAAGGGCCCCCGCGCAGTTAACATAAGCATCGTAAAGGCTTCTTAAGCCGGTGAGATCATGAGGGTAGTCCTTATCGAGCCGCGTTCAACGGTGGCAAACGTATATAGCAGGATCCCGATGCCTTTGCTCGGCCCGGTGTATCTGGGGACTATACTTAAGGGTCAGGGGCATGATGTTCAGATTTACAAAGAAGATATTTATACCCCGGACTATGGCAGCCTAAAGGCCGATATTATAGGTATTTCTATCCTTACTTCAACCGCTAACCGCGGCTATCAGATAGCCAGGAAATTCCCCAGGGAAAAGGTCATTATGGGCGGGGTACACGCCAGCCTGGTCCCACAGGAAGCAGTAAAATTTGCCAGGCAGGTAGTAGTCGGAGAGGCAGAGGGGGTTATCGGAGATATCGTAAGCGGCAGGATCCAGGATGAGATCGTGTATGGTAAGCCGGTTGAAGAACTGGATGCCTTGCCCTACCCGGATTTTTCTTTGATCAAAGGTTACCGCTTACCTGCCGCCGTAACGCCGGTTTCGACGTCGCGCGGCTGTCCTTTTGACTGCAGTTTTTGTTCGGTAACCAAGATGTTCGGGAGGAAGTATCGCTTCCGGTCTACAGAAAACATAATAAAGGAATTATCGGGGAACCGCGCTAAGAGTATCTTCTTCTGTGATGATAATTTTACCGCCCACCCCAAGCGAACGCGCGAATTATTGGGGTTTCTTGCGCAGAGAAAGATGCGCAATTGGACTTGCCAGGTACGCTGCGATGCCGCCAGGGACGACAATCTGCTTGCCCTGATGGCCAAGGCAGGCTGCAGTGTCGTCTGCGTTGGTTTTGAGTCGGTTAATCTCAAGACACTAAAGGCGTATGACAAGAAGCAGACGATCGAAGAGATCATACACGCCATAAAATCTTTCCACAAAAAGAAGATCAAGATCCACGGCATGTTCGTCCTGGGCGGGGATAATGATGATGAAAAGACGGTTTGGGAGACGCTGCGTTTCGCGATAAGGCATAAGATCGACACTATCCAGATGATGATCCTGACCCCTTTTCCAGGCACAAAGGTTCACCAGGAGCTTGAGGAGCAGAAGCGCATTTTCGACAGGGACTGGTCGCTTTACGACGGCCAGCATATAGTCTTTACACCTAAATTATTGTCTGCGCGCGCGCTGCAGGCAAATGTGCTCAAGGCCTATACCAGATTCTACTCTCTTTATAACTCATTCTTTTTATTTATCAGGCTGCATTTCAGGAATGCGCTGTTCCGCCTTATAGGTTATATAATCATTAAGGATTGGATGCGGCATAACCGCGGCATGTGGTGGTTGGCGCAGGAACGGAGCTCCGGCCTATGAAAAAGATAAAAACGTCGCACAAGGGAAGGGTATGCAAGTTCCCTCATTGCAAGCAGATCTTGAGTATTTATAACCATGAAGCCTATTGCCATATTCATCTTAACCTGGCGGCTTCCGGCAAAGCGCCCGAGGTTTCCAAGGCCTCATGGGACAGGAGGTAAGGTTCAGGTATGATATCAGAAAGGGTTAATCAAACAGGCCAGGCGTTTTACGGGCTGGGAATTTCTCCGAAGATCCTGGATATATTGGAGCGGATAAAATTCCGGGTCCCTACGCCGATACAGGTAAAGGCTATTCCTCTGGCTATTGAGGGCAAAGATGTCGTGGGAATCGCCCAAACCGGGACCGGCAAGACCCATTCTTTTGCCATTCCCATGGTCCAGCGGCTGTCGCTGAAAAAAGGGACGGGCCTGGTGCTTGCCCCTACCCGTGAGTTAGCTATTCAGATACACGAGGCCTTTCAAGCGATGGCCGGCGCATTCGGGTTGAAGACCGCCTGTCTTATCGGCGGGGCTCCAATGGCAAACCAGGTTCAGGCATTACGCAAGAATCCGCGTATCGTGATCGCTACTCCCGGCAGGCTCTTAGACCATATGAGCCAGTGGAATTTTATGACCGATGACGTAAATATGCTTGTGCTTGATGAGGCCGACCGCATGCTGGATATGGGTTTTGCCCCGCAGATCACAAAGATCCTGCACTTTATACCGAAAGACAGGCAAACCATGCTTTTTTCCGCGACCATGCCCAAGGAGATCATGGAGATCGCCGCCAAATATATGAAACTGCCGGTTTCTGTCGAGATCGCCCCTTCGGGGACCACCGCGGAGCGCGTTACGCAGGAATTGTTTATCGTCAAGAAAGAAACTAAATTGAAGCTGCTTAATAAGTTACTGGCGCAATATCACGGGCCGATCCTTCTGTTTTCCCGCACAAAGCACAACGCGCATAAGATCACGATGTCAATACGGGAAATGGGTCATAATGCGGCAGAGATACACTCCAATCGTTCGCTCGTCCAGCGCCGCGATGCGCTCGAAGGATTTAAGTCGGGCAGATTCAGGGTGCTCGTCGCTACCGATATCGCCGCAAGAGGCATTGATGTGACCGGTATAGAAGTGGTGATAAACTACGACCTTCCGGAAGACGCGGAGAACTATGTCCACCGCATCGGCCGCACCGGCCGCGCGGGGTGCCGGGGGCACGCGGTCTCATTTGCCACGCCCGAGCAGGGAAGCGACGTCAGAGACATCGAAAAGATCATCAGGTCCGTCCTGCCTTTATCAAAACACCCGGAAATCCCCCATGAAGAGTTTGTCGAAGTAGGGCGTCAAACCTCCCGTAGAAATCAGAAACAGCCCCATCGTCAACAGTCCCATCGTCCCAGGCAGAATAAGTTCCGACGCTTTTAGGTTTTTCTCCCATCCAGCAGTAAATTCTCTTGTTAAAGGAAATAAAAACGTTATAATACAATCTATAATCCTGAGGTGTTGTTTAATCCTATGCCGTGGTTCCTCTATATAATCAGATGTAGCGATAAAACGCTTTATACCGGCATAACCACGGATATTGACCGCCGCGTTGCAGAGCATAACGCGCGCAAAGGCGCTTTTTATACAAAAAACAAGACGCCTGTTAAGCTTGTGTATCATGAGGCAGCGCTTGATCGGTCTTGCGCGCTCAGGAGAGAAAGGGCGATCAAGGATTTAACCCGAAAAGAAAAACTGGGATTGATCAGAGAAGGGAGGATTAGATGCGCAAGAAAATCAAAGTAGTAATTCTGCTGGTCGTTCTCCTCTTGGGATTTTTTCTGCTGAGGGATTTTTTCATTAAATCGCTCGTTGGCTCCGTAGCGGCAAAGATCACGGGTGCGCCTGTCAGCGTAGGCGGCCTTTCGCTGAGCTTGATCAAGCAATCGATAAAAATATCCAACTTCAGGATGTATAATCCTGAAGGATTCCCGAAGGAGATCCTTGTCGATATACCAAAGATCGGGGCCGTGCTTGACTCGGGAGCGCTTTTAACCGGGAAGCTGCACCTTAAGGAGCTGGAATTAGATATTAGCGAGTTAGGAATGATGAAGAACAAAGAAGGGAAGCTGAACGTTGATTCCTTAAAAGTTGCGGAGAAATCCGAAGGTAAAGAAGAGAAAGAGGGCGGAAAACAGCTGGCTATGCAAATAGATGTATTAAGCCTGGGAATGGGCAGGGTTGTAAGCGTGGATTACAGCGTCAAGGGCCAGCCTGTGATAAAAGTGTATGATATAAACCTTAAAAAAACTTATAAAAATATCACGAGCGCGCAGCAGCTTGTTGCCCTGATGATATCCGAGCCCTTAAAAGCCGCGGGTATCCAGGGGCTTAAGGTTTACGGTGTTTCTACCCTCGCGGGTGTCGCGGCCTTGCCGGTTGTAGCGGCATTTACTTTCACCGGAAAGGACTATGCCCAGGAAACCTTTAACGTCCCGCAGCAGAAGGCTTATGATGCGGGGTTGGCGGCGCTTAAAATGTCGGGGAAGGTCAAGAGAGAAGACAAGGTAGGCGGCGTGATCAATGCGGAAATTAACGGAGTTGGCGTGACCTTCAGGACCAGGAAGATCTCCGAAAAATCGACCCAGGTGACTATCGTGGCAAGAAAATTCGGTTTACCCAAGCCCGAGATCGCTTCGGGAGTAATGTATCGCTTACGCGAACAGTTAAAATAAGGATAAAGGATTGCTGAGGAAAATACTTCTTTCGGTTTTTGCCGTCGTGGCGGCAGTGAATTTAGGCGGTTGCATCCTTTTTGCGTCCAGGGTAGCCGAATCGCAGAAGGTAGTGCGTAATTTCGATGCCTCGTACGGCGATTGTTTAGTAGCGACCAAAGGCGCATTTTCTTCTTTGGGTTTAAAGTTTGAAAAAGCCGTTATAGATGAAAATGCGGCGAGGGTAAAGGGAATATTTGAAGACGAGAAAATCATAAATATAGAAATAATCAGGGTAAACGCAGGGCTTTCCACGGTCAAGGTGAGGGTCGGTACCAGCTCGGCCGATGTGCCCAACGCGGAAATGATCATGGAGCAGATCAGCCGGCAGCTGGAGCGCGATTAAAAGCCTTGACGCATAACTTTAAACATAATATAATCGTTTTGTACTTAATAAAACGCTTGGCATAAGGTAACGGTTTTATGTGTTCAGGGCTAAAATCAAAATTGAAGGTTCCACAGGCAACTCTTAAGCGATCTTAAGGGTTGCCTGTTTTTTTATTTAGTCCTGCCCTGTTTTTAAGCATTCCCGCACAAAAAATAGTCAAAGGAATACATTTAGGAGGATCCATTATGAGCGGCATATTCGGGGTCAGTTCAAAAGGCAACTGCGTGGAGAAGCTTTTTTACGGCACGGATTACCATACGCACCTTGGCACGGAATACGGCGGGATGGCGGTGTTAGGAGAAGAGTTCAGCCGACACATACACAATATCTCGCAGGGCCAGTTCAAATCAAAATTTTACGAAGACCATAAACATATGCAGGGCAACAGAGGGATAGGGGTGATCAGCGACTCGGACGAACAGCCGATATACTTGAATTCTAAATTCGGGCCGTTCTGTATAGTTACGGTCGGCCTGATCGAAAATAAGGAAGAGCTTTTGCAGAAGTTGCTGGAGGAAGGTGTTTCTTTTACCGAGATGACCAGGGGTACCGTTAATTCCGCCGAACTCATCGCAAAGTTGATAAACCGCGGCCAAAATATCATTGACGGTATCGAAAAGATGTTTGAGGAAATAGAAGGTTCCTGCACGCTCCTCCTGCTCCATAAAGACGGGCTCTATGCTGCCCGCGACAGGTGGGGTTACACACCGCTGGTTTTAGGTAAAAAAGACGATACGTGGGCGGTAACTTCGGAGACCACCGCTTTTTTGAACCTCGGTTTTTCCATAGAGAAATACCTTTTGCCGGGAGAAATAATCTTGCTTAACGATGAAGGCCTGGCACAGCGTAAGCCCGGGGTGAACAGAAGCCAGATCTGCACATTCTTATGGATTTATACGGGTTTCCCGGCTTCAAGTTACGAAGGGATCAATGTTGAGGCGGCACGGGAGCGCTGCGGCAGGTTCCTGGCGCGCCGCGATAAAGACATCGAGGTGGATGTCGTCGCCGGTGTCCCGGATTCAGGCATCGCTCATGCCATAGGATACGCGATAGAATCTAAAAAGCCCTACAAGCGCCCTCTGGTCAAATATACCCCGGGTTACGGCAGGAGCTATACCCCGCCGTCACAGGAGATACGCGATCTGATTGCGACAATGAAATTGATACCTATCAGGGAGATAATCGAAGGCAACAGGATCATTATCTGCGAGGATTCCATAGTCAGGGGCACGCAGCTGAAAAATTATACGGTAAAGAAATTATGGGACTGCGGAGCCAAGGAAGTGCACGCGCGTCCAGCCTGCCCACCGCTTATGTACCCATGCAAATTCTGTCTTTCGACCCGCAGCATCAACGAGCTTGTTGCGCGCCGCGCGATAAAGGCGCTGGAAGGCAGCGATATAGAAGACATCTCTGAATATATTGACCATACCACCGATAAGTATAAGAAAATGGTGGATTGGATCACCAGGGACCTGACATTGACTACTTTAAGGTATCAGACTATAGATGATATGGTTGAGGCGATTGGTTTGCCCAAGGAGAGGCTTTGCCTGTATTGCTGGACCGGCGCCTGTCCTCAATCCGGAAGCACCGTAAAAGACTTATCAAGCAAGAGAGATACTTTAAAAACAAAATCCACCCAGCGTTAATGCTTCTTAAAGGAGGTTCTTAGTTATGCCCAAAAGAAAAGATATCAGGAAAATTTTAATTATTGGTTCCGGCCCGATAATCATAGGGCAGGCGTGTGAATTCGATTATTCGGGGACCCAGGCATGCAAGGCTTTGCGCGAGGAGGGCTATGAGATCGTGCTGGTAAATTCCAATCCCGCAACGATCATGACCGATCCCGGCATGGCCGACCGCACATATATCGAGCCGCTTACGGTTGAAAGCGTCAGTAAAGTCATTGTCAAAGAAAAACCGGATGCCCTGCTGCCGAATTTAGGCGGGCAGACCGGGTTGAATCTGGCCTCCGCCTTGCATAAGGCCGGGGTTTTGGACAAATACAATGTAAAGATCATCGGCGTAAAGGCCGATGCGATAGAGCGGGGAGAAGACCGCGAGGCATTCAAGGATACTATGAAAAAGCTCGGTATTCCCGTGCCGCGTTCGGAGATCTGCCTTTCGGTGGAAGAAGCCCTGAAAGTCGCCAAAAAGCTGGATTATCCGGTAGTGGTGCGTCCGGCGTATACGCTGGGCGGCACAGGGGGCGGCATCGCTTATAACAACGAAGACCTTAATACCCTGGTGACACGCGGCTTAAATGCCAGCCTTATCCATCAGGTCCTGGTAGAAGAGGCGGTCATTGGCTGGGAAGAGCTTGAGCTGGAAGTAGTGCGTGACGAGAAAAACCAGAAGATCACGGTCTGTTTTATCGAGAATATTGACGCGATGGGCGTGCATACCGGAGACAGTTTCTGCGTTGCGCCCATGCTTACGGTCCCGGCAGATCTTCAAAAAAGGATGCAGGAGCTCTCTTATAAGATCGTTGAGGCGATCGGGGTCGTAGGCGGCACGAATATCCAGTTCGCGCACAACCTAAAAGACGACCGGCTGGTCGCTATCGAGATCAACCCGCGCACTTCGCGATCGTCGGCCCTGGCCTCAAAGGCAACAGGGTTTCCTATTGCCAGGGTTTCCACAAAATTGGCCGCGGGGCTTACGCTTGATGAGATACCTTACTGGAGAAAAGGGACGCTTGAAAAATACGAGCCCTGGGGTGAATACGTGGTCATTAAATTTGCCCGCTGGGCCTTTGAGAAATTCCGTCAGGCAAAGGATATGCTCGGCACGCAGATGAAGGCAGTCGGGGAGGTAATGAGTATTGCCAAGACATTTAAGGAGGCGTTCCAGAAATCTATCCGTTCGCTTGAGACCGGTAGATATGGGCTGGGTTTTGCTAAGGATTTTAACGATTTATCCCTGGAGGACCTGAAGCTCCGGCTCGCTTTTCCTTCCAGCGAGCGGCTGTTCTTGATGTACGAGGCCCTGCGCAAAGGCATAGAGGTAGAAGAGCTCTACAAGATTACCTATATCGGCAGGTGGTTCATCAGTGAAATGAAAGAGATGGTTGAATTTGAAGAAGAGATGCTGAAGGCAGGCTGGAAAGGCCTTTCCGATGCTTCTTTGAAAAAAGCCAAAGAATGGGGTTTCAGCGATAAATATCTCGCGAAAATATTTAAGGTTAAAGAGCAGGAGGTGCGCAGCCGTAGAAAAAAGGTCGCAGGTAACGCCCGTTTTGAGCCGGTTCCGGTAAGCGGGGTAAAAGACGCCGCGTATTATTATTCGACATACACTGCCGGAAAGGACCTTGTGCCTGTGTCGGACAGGAAAAAAGTCCTGATTTTAGGCGGCGGCCCTAACCGTATCGGCCAGGGGATCGAATTTGATTATACCTGCGTCCACGCGGCATTTGCCTTGCGCGATGAAGGCCTGGAATCGATCATGATAAACTGTAACCCGGAAACCGTCTCTACTGATTACGATACCTCCAATAAGCTCTATTTTGAGCCATTGACTGTTGAGGATGTCCTGACGGTCTGGGAAAAAGAAAAACCTTCAGGAGCGATAGTGCAATTTGGCGGCCAGACACCGTTAAATATCGCCGCGGAGCTCGAAGCAAACGGCGTGAAGATCCTGGGGACAAGCACGAAGAGTATTGCCTTTGCCGAGGACCGCGAACTTTTCAGGCAAAAGATGATCGAGCTGGGTATCCGTCAGACAGACGGAGGAACAGCCAGTTCATTGGAAGAAGCGGTTAAGATCGCCAGGCAACTCGGGTATCCGGTGATGGTCAGGCCTTCTTTTGTCCTGGGCGGCCGGGGCATGGAGATAATCTACGACGAGGCAATGCTGGTAAAATACGCGAAAGAGGCGATCCAGGTGAGCCCCGAATATCCCATGCTGATAGACAGGTTCCTTGAGAACGCCACCGAGTGCGAAGTGGACGCCCTTTCCGACGGTAACGAGACTTTTGTCGCAGCGGTAATGGAGCATATTGAGCATGCCGGCATCCATTCCGGGGATTCCGCCTGCACGATCCCGCCGCGCACATTAAAAGAGGAGCATTTAAAGACCATAGACGAATGGACCAGGAAGATCGCCAAAGAACTGAATGTCGTAGGCCTGATCAATATTCAGTTCGCTATTTGCGAAGACCGGGTTTATATCCTGGAGGCAAACCCGCGCGCTTCAAGGACCGTGCCGCTGGTCGCCAAAACCGTAGGCATACCTCTTGCGCGCATAGCGACATTACTGATGATCGGCAGGAAGCTAAGCGATTTTCCGGAGCTTACACACCGCAGGCTCCCGTATGTTTCGGTGAAGGAAGCGGTATTCCCTTTTAATATGTTCCCGGAAGTAGATCCTGTCCTCGGGCCGGAGATGCGCGCGACAGGAGAAGTGATGGGCATTGACCAGGATTTCGGGCTGGCTTTCTTTAAGGCGCAGGAGTCTTCGGGGACAAGGTTGCCTACGGAAGGTAATTGCCTGGTGACGGTAACGGATAAAGACAAAGCGGAGCTTTTGCCCGTTGCGGAAAAACTGTCCCGGATGGGTTTTAAGATCATGGCCACGGAACACACGCACCGTTTCTTAAAGGAAAAAGGGGTCAATTCCGTTTTGGTCAGGAAGTTGCACGAGGGCAGGCCCAACATCTCCGATATCATCAAAAACAGGGAGATAAACCTGATCATCAATACGCCTATCGGAAGGATGAGCGTGCATGACGACAGCTATATCCGGATGCTCGCCATTCAATATAAGATACCCTATGTCACTACAATGTCTGCCGCCCGCGCTACCGTAGACGGCATTGAAGCGGTAAAAAAGAAACAGAGCCAGCCTAAGTCTCTTCAGGAATACCACGGGCTGTTAAAACAGAGAGAGGAACAGAAAGCGCGCGCGTTTAAGAAGACCGGGTAATAAAGTATGCTTTCCGTCCTGTTATTTTTTAAGTTGAAATAAGCCGGATTTAGGGGTAAAATAGACACACTTACAAGACGAGAGGCAGGAAAAGTTGCGTAAAGCGTGTGAACACTAAGACGGTCAAGGCCTTCGCCAGGAATGGCAAAGGCCTTTTATTTTTATGGCCGCAGGAAGCAGAATGAGCATAAGAAATCTACTTTAGTGAGAAAACGCTATCAGTACCAGGAAATCCGCGTGCAGGATATTATTTCGCAAAGGAAGTAACCGCTATGGAAAATAATTTCGATATTATCTTCTATCCGATTATCCTGTTCTTGGTCTATTTGTTATTTACGGTTGCCAGGAGGAGGCTCCGCGCATCAAAAGACCGGGAAGAGAAATATTCCCTGGAGCTTTCCCAGGCCAATGAAGAATTGCGCTTCAACTCGGACAAATACCGGGAGTTGGTAGAGAATGCCAACAGTATTATTTTGCGCATGGATGTGGAAGGAAAGATCACTTTTGTCAATGAGTTCGCCCAGGAATTCTTCGGGTTCAAGGAAGACGAGATCCTGGGCAGGAGTGTTATCGGCACGATAGTCCCGCAAACCGATACCTCCGGGCACGACCTTAAGCTCATGATCGCGGATATAATGATCCATCCTCAAAAGTATATAAATAACGAGAATGAAAACATGTTGCATAGCGGCAAGAGGGTCTGGATAGCCTGGACAAATAAGCCGGTCCTAGGTAACAACGGTAAGCTCACGGAAGTGCTTTGCATCGGCAATGATATAACGCGCACAAAACAAGCCGAAGAGGAGTTATTAAAGACAAAGGAACTTGCCGAAGCGGCCAGCAGGGCCGGGACGATAGTCTGTGCCCCGGACTGGAGGATAAAGGAAGCCAATGCCGCTGCCAGAAAATATTTTAGCCAGGGCTTAAATGAAAATGCGGATCTTTTGCAGATAATGTCCCAGGGATATTCCTCTTCGCTTTCTATCGAAGAGATTGCAGACCTGACCGCGGCTTTTAAGACCTTTGTTCTTGTCAGGCCGGAGACTGAAAAAACCAAGGCCTTGTACCTGCAGGTCAATATGGAGGTCCTCACAAGTCAACTGCATGAGGCGGAAAGCATAATATTGGTTTTTCAGGATATCACATCCATAAGGACGGCGGAGGTAATGAAGCAGGATTTTTTAAGCCTTGTTTCGCATAAGCTGCGCACTCCGGCTGCGGTCATCGCAGGCCACGTGGATATGCTAAGGGATGAAGATATCCTCGGGCCCCTTAACAATAACCAGAAAAAAGCGGTGGATGCGATATTAAAACAGTCCAGCCAGCTGACGAACCTGATCGATAAGCTCCTGAAATTTACGGAGATAAACAGGACACGCACCGATCTGACTAAAGAGAAGATCAGCCTCTGTGAATACCTGCCGTCTTTGCTTGCCCCGTTCACTGACGGGACAGCTGCCAAGAAAATCGAGCTGAACATTGACTGCCCCGGAGCTGATTCCGGGATATTCATAAACAAGCCTACGCTGGACATAATAATCAGCGATCTTGTGGAAAACGCGATCAAGTTTAACGATAAGGAGGCTGTTAAAGTCAGTATTTCCGTGCGTAAGCATGGGAAAGACGTGACTATCATGATATCTGACAACGGGCCGGGGATACCTCCGGAAGAACAGGAAAGGATCTTCTCGAAATTCTACCAGATTGAAAAGAATTTTACCGGTAACGTAGAAGGCATCGGCCTGGGCCTGGGCCTGGTCAAACGCCTGGTTGATGCCTGCGGCGGAAAGATAGACTTAAAGTCTGAGATCGGGAAAGGGGCTTCTTTTAAGATAACGCTGCCTTCCTAAAAAACCCCCAAAGCATTTTAAAAACACCGCACAGGAAAGGAACTAAAATGATAAACAGAGTGAGGCGTATGTGTTTGACGGCGGTAATTTTTACAGCCATGATTTGTCCTTATGCCACGTCTTTTGCCTGCACGGATTTCATAATCCAGGCTGAAGATGGCACGATAATAAACGCGCGCACCAATGAATTCGGCATCCCGGCGGATTCAAACATCGTATTCGAGCCGGCGGGAAAGGCGTTCTCCAGCACCGCGCCGGACGGCCAAAAAGGGTTAAGTTGGACTTCGCGTTACAGTTTCCTGGGCTTAAACGGCATGGGCATGGAAGAAAATTTTGTCGATGGGATTAACGAGGCCGGATTATCGGTAGGGCTGCTTTTGTTTACTGAAAGCAAGTTCGAGGCGGTTGATAAAGATAATGCCGGCTCAGCGCTAAGCATCCTCGATTTCTGCGGTTGGATCCTTGGTAATTTCGCTTCGGTTGAAGAGCTGAAAAAAGAATTACCCAAGGTGCGTGTTTGGTCGCAGAATATCCCGAAACTCGCGGCGCCGCTTCCGCTGCACGCGGCCGTGCATGATGACCAGGGCAACAGCATCGTCATTGAGTTCATAGAAGGAGAAAAGAGGGTCTATGATAACAAAATAGGCGTAATGACCAACCTGCCGGAATTTCCCTGGCAGTTGACGAACCTGCGTGCCTACCTGAACCTCAATCCTTTAAACGCCGCTCAAAAAGAATTCTCAGGCGTCACGATCAAGCCCTTTGGCCAGGGTAACGGCTGGCTGGGGCTGCCGGCTGACTGGAGCTCTCCCTCGCGCTTCGTGCGTATCGCGCAAATTTTACACGCGGTTTATCCTGTAAAAGACACAAAAGATGCCTTAAGCCTCGCCGAGCATGTTATAAATACGGTTGATATACCATTGGGCGTTATCAGGGAAAAAGAGGAAAACGGCTCCGTAGTGAGCGAGTACACCCAATGGACGGTATTCAAAGACCTTACCAACAGAATATTGTATTTTAAAAGCTATGATAATTCTAACCTGAGGTTTATAGATTTAAACGAGTTGGCTATTGATAATAAGAGCACAGTTAAGACGATACCGGTAAGTGAGGGCGGTGCTCCGCTTGATTTAACGGACAAACTGACAGACTGAGTATTTTAACCAATAAAAGAAAATAAATTCTAAGCTATGGGCATCTCATACAGGAAAATGATCGAAAAGGGCATGAATGCGGCCCGGTCGGATATTTGCAAAGAAGATAAGATCTGGTCCCGCTACAGTCATGATAAAGTAGATATCGGAGAAGAGCTGGCCGGGGTAATACGCACTATTGATAAGGCCACGCCTTTAAATTTAAAGCTACGCGCTCTTTCAATAGGCTCAAGTGACGAGCCGCAGTTCAGGATCCTGGAGAGCGCTTTCCGCGGCGGCCTGTATCTTTTTGACCTGGATGGCTGCGCCCTTGATATCGTCAAAGAGCGTATCAAGCGGCAGCGCACGGATCACGTGGTCACCATAAAGGGGGATTACAATAGGGTATTTTCAGACAGCGGGAGCAGGGATAAATTTTTCAGGCATGATCTGCAAAATAAGCGGGTAAATCTCGTTACCTTGCATCATTCGCTCTACTATCGCCGGGAAAGCGATTGGCTGGAGTTGTTTGAAGACTTACTGAAAAGTTTTCTGGCTCCCCTGGGGGCCATACATGCGGTGCTTATGAGTTCGGAGAGTCAAAACCATTTCAGCACCACCTGGCTTTACAATCATTTTGCCGGGAAATTCTTCGGCGCGCATAATGACCAGGACCTGCGCGGGTTCAGGGATGTCCTGCGTAAGCGCCCGGTGTTTAAAAAAGCGCAGGTGTTATCACGCACGAACCGCGTATATTTTAGCGTGGATGATTTCGGGAAATTCATGTCTGCGATATGGATGATCCTGCTTTATCCGCATGTGCACAGGTATAGCCTAAGCCAGAGGGAAGAGATAACGGAGTTTATTTATAGGGAATTTTGGCACAAAAAAAAGCCGCTGATACAGGAGCAGGACCACCTGGTAGTATATAAAGGGATTAAATTCAAGGGGTTGATCTAGGCCCGGCTCATTTTTTTAGGGAGGAAAAATGAAAAAAGGGTTTTTTATGGTTCTTGCTTTTATTTTTTGTTTCACCACAGACGCCCTGTGCATGGATATAGATGAACTTGTCCAGGTAGCGGCAGAAACTAAGAAAGGAATATCCGAAGTATTTACGGCCATTGACCGCGACCTATCGGGAACGGCTAAGAGGCTTTCCGTCATCGGCATAAAGAGCGATGAGGCGCGTAAGGTCTTAGGCGATTTATGTCAAAACCATCCTTATTCGGTCGATTGCGCGGTTGTCGATGCTGCCGGAAAAATGATCATGGTCGAACCGCAGGCATATAAGGGTTTTGAAGGTTCCGACATAAGCTCTCAGGCGCATATAAAAAGTATGCTCAGGAAGAAAAAGCCGGTATTCAGCGGGGTTTTTTCTTCGGTCGAAGGCAAAAAAACAATTGATTTCGAATATCCCGTATTTTCCGCAGAGAAAGAATTTCTGGGCTCTGTGAGCATGCTCGTGGACCAGGAAATGCTCGCGGAGAACGCGATAATCCCGATTGTCCAGGGGACACCTTGCAAAGTATGGATAATGCAAAAGAACGGGCTTATAGTTTATGACCTTGACCGGAACCAAATAGGCAGGAACATTTTTTCCGATGAATTATACCGCGAATTTAACGTCTTGGTTTCGTTTGCCAGGACAGTGGCTAACACAAAAGATGGCGCAGGGTCTTATAACTTTTACGCCTCCGGACTGGACGATAAAACATTGGTCGAGAAATATGCGGCCTGGGAAACGGCGTCTCTCTATGGAAACGATTGGCGTATCATTGCCATGGAGATTGATAAGCCGGTACCGTTGCCGGAGCTACATGAGAAGGGTAAGGCCCCGGAGCAGCCTAAAGCCGGCGCCGATGTTCAATAAGAATATGAAAATACTTTGTCCGGCGTGCAACATGGAGATACCGGCGGCTAACATCAATTTATTTGAAAAGATCGCTAAATGCAGCGGCTGTAACAATGTTTTCTGCTGCGCCGGGCAGCTGCCGCCTCCCGTAACGGGAAGGGAGGAAAGAATACCTATTGGTAAACCGGGAAATTTTATCATTGAGCGTTGCGTTGACGGGTTACAAATAGTGCGCCGCTGGTTTTCGCCGTACATAATCTTTCTGGCTTTCTTTTGTCTGTTTTGGAACGGGTTCCTGGTAGTATGGTTTTATATAGCCTTTACGCAAAAGCAATATGGGATGGCTTTATTCGGGTCATTGCACGCGGCGGTAGGGCTGGGGATGTTGTACGCGGTTTTAACGGGTCTATTTAATAAAACTTATATCCGCATTTCGCACGGTTCCCTTCTTGTGATCCACCGGCCGCTTCCCTGGTTAGGGCAAAAAAATATACCACGGCAGGACTTGAAACAGCTGTATTCCAAGGAATCCGTCTATCCCGGAGAGCATGGCCATTCTCGCAGATATTCCGTTCAGGCAATCACGAAAAAAGGGCAGGTTATCGCGCTAGTTTCAAACCTTGCTTCAAGCGAAGAGGCATTATTCATCGAGCAGGAAATCGAAAAGTACCTTAAAATAGATGATGAGCCGGTAAGAGGTGAAATACCACGGTAATCATAAAAATGGGTTAAGGCCATTATCATTCCTTATAATAGGAGCATAAGCCGGTGAGGGTTGTATTGTTAGTTTTGATCATAACGATGATGGGTATAGAGGCGCCGGCTGTGGCACAGGATGCCATCGACATCCCTATTAACCCCATGATCGAGCTGGATTTCATGACAAAAGCGCAAGTTTTAGCGTTGCGCCGGAAATATATAGCCGCCTATCCAGGCCTGGCACCTTCTGATTATAAACCTCAGGAGGCGGTTTTTGGGCAGATCACCGATAACAGGCCATGGTGGGGGATCCTGGGGATCTCATATTACGGCAACGGGAAAAGCAGCATCGAAGGCCCGTCCGAAGAGTCCCGTTTTATCTGTAACCCCTACCTTTTGGTCGGCTTGACGGAAGTAAACGCGCACATCGTGCGCGGTTCGTCTTTAGCTGCTCGCCCCATATATCCTGTTCCGGTAAGCCTGACCTGGTACGGCAGGAAATCGGCACAGGCAACCTATGATACCGGAGAATACTGGCGCCTCCAGCGCGAATATCGTTATTCAGATGCGGGGAAGAAAGATTTTTACATAAGCGCTTATAATGCCCGGGACCTGGGCTTTAATTATATTTTTATCGATCAAGACAGGTCCAGAAATTTGATATTAGCCAAGCCTATGGCTGATCCCGGACCGATAACCCAGTTTATCCACTGTGGAGGAAGCTGCGGATACCCGCAAGGCTGTAACAATATGAGCCCTCATCAGGATGAGTTGTTAATAGCGGTAAAGGCGGTTCCGGCGCTCGTCCATTTTAAACTGTGGCGGAAACAGCCAAAAAACGCAAGGGCCCAAGCTGATATGGATTTTGCGATAGTAATCAAATAGTCGTGAGGACCATCAGTTTTCAACTTTTTTAAGGGAGGAAGAATGTATCATGTTCAGGTAAATAGCGCGGGCGGATATCTATTTGATGTTCAGGCAAAAGGAGGCGCCTTGAAGGCGGATATGAGAGGGGTCTCAGGAATAACTCCTCCAGACCTTCTCCTGGCGAGCCTGGGCACTTGTTTGGGAGTGTATCTGCAAAAATACGCCGAAGGCGCAAGGCTCACGCTAAAAGAGTTCAGTATCGCCGTAACCGCTGATTTTGCTCAAGAGGCACCGGTGTGTTTCAGGAAAATAAGCGTGAACATAGATTTAAAAGGGTTAAAACTCGATACGCGAAGGCAGAGCGCCTTGAGTGAATTTATCAAAAATTGCCCGGTTCACAATACCCTGAAAAATAATCCCGAGATCGGGGTAAACATAACTTAAAAGCGGTTCGCTGCTCCCCGCAGAGCGTATCCTTCCCAGGGCGAGAAAAGTCAATTGAAAGTAGAAAAAAGTCATAGAAATTTTCCCTTAAAGGCGTATATTATTACAATAATATATTTCTTTATAAACCATTTTATAATCTAATGTATAATATAGTTAAACAAGGAGATTGGCTATGAAACCCGGACAAGAAAAAAGAAAATCTGGTATCGCTTTGGTAGGTGATATCCCGTGGGGATCGCATTTCTGCCAGTTTTATACTACCAGGAAGGACTTGTTTGACACGCTTATACCATATTTTCGCGCCGGCCTTGAAAATAACGAATTCTGTGTCCTGGTAACCTTGGAATTCCTAACTAAAGAGGACGCGATAAGCACTATGCAAAAAGCAATCCCCGGTTTTTCAGGGTATCTGAATAAAAAGCAGATAGAGATCTTCCCTTATACGGATTGGTATCTTAAGGGCGGATATTTTGACCTTAACAGGACCCTTGATATGTGGAGAGAAAAACATGATGAGGCGTTATCGAGGGGGTTCGCCGGGATGAGGGTGAGCGGCAATCCCTACTGGATAGACAACAAGAAGGACTGGGATGATTTTACCTCTTATGAGGCCGAGATCAATAAGGTGATCGGCGGGACAAAGCTGCTTGTTTTGTGCACCTATTCCCTCCAGAAATGCGGGGTGCCTGAGATCATCGATGTCGTCAAAAATCACGAATTCGCCCTCGCAATAAGCAACGGGAAATGGCAGATCGTGAGCGCCCCGCGTTAACAATAATAACTTTATATCAGGAAAAATATGCAAGGCACTGGGTTCGATAAGAGAAGGTCGGGTATCCCTTTAATCGGTGATTTGCCGTGGGGCACGCACTTTTGCCAATTTTATGAGACCAAAAAAGATCTGCTGGATATACTTATCCCATACCTGCGTTCCGGGCTTTTAGGCAATGAATTATGCGTCTGGGTAACCTGCCCTTCGCTTGGGGTTGCCGAGGCGGAAACGGCTTTAAAAAACGCGGTCCCTAATTTTGAAAACTATGCGCGTAATAAACAGGTTGAGATAATTCCCTGCGGTGATTGGCTCTCCGGAAAAATAATCTTCGACAAGAATATCTTGATGAGGCTCGATAAAGCGGTCTCTAAAGGCTTCGACGGCTTAAGGCTTGCATGCGGCATTGAACCGCAGGGTGACGCCAGTCATGATTTTGGCTCCATAGCTAAATATAACATGGTTGCCGCCTTCGCATATCCACGCAACAATTTTGATACCTTAGGGCTTATGGAAGTCGTCAAAAAACACAACTTTGCCCTGGTGCGCAATGCCGGCAGGTGGGAGGTCATAGAAACCCAGGAAGCGCGCACGGCGAAGGACACCTTGAAAAGGAGCGAAGAAAAAGTCCGTTCGGTATTCAGGAACATGTCGGAAGGATTTGCCTATCACAGGATATTGTTGAATGATAAGGGGAAACCTTTAGACTATATTTTTCTTGAGGTCAATGAGGCCTTTGAGAGGCTTACCGGACTTTCCGCGAAGAATATCATCGGCAAAAGAGTGACGGAAGTATTGCCCCGCATAAAAGACGACCCGTCAGACTGGATAGACAGGTACGGAAAAGTCGCGCTCTCCCAGAAACCCATACACTTTGAGAGTTACTCGCAAGCGCTCAAAAAGTGGTTTTCGGTTTCCGTCTTCAGCCCTTATAGGGGTTATTTTGCCGTAACCTTCAGCGACATCACCGGCCGCAAGGAATACCTGAAGCAACTGACGCAAGTGAACGAAGAGCTGTACAAAGCGAACAAAGAGCTTTCCATCGCAAATAAAGAACTCCGTGCAGAGACAGAGGAAAGGCAGAGGATAGAGAATGTCCTGAGGGTAAATGAAGGGCGGCTGAATAAGGCGCAGGAGATAGCCCACCTGGGAAGCTGGGAATTGGATGTGCTGCGCAATAAGTTGTTTTGGTCCGATGAAGTTTACCGCATCTTTGGTCTTAAACCGCAGGAATTCAGTGCTACGTATGAGGCCTTTCTGAAGGCGGTGCATCCGCAAGACCGCAAGGCAGTTGATAAGGCCTACCGGCAGTCGTTGCGTAAAGGAAGAGATAGTTATGAGATACAGCACAGGATACTCAGGAAATCGACAAATGAGATCCGTTATGTCGTTGAAAAATGCAGGCACTTCCGGGATAAGAACGGCAAGGTTATTCGTTCTATGGGCCTGGTGCATGATATTACTGAGAGTAAGCTTGCGGAAGAAAAAATCAAACATTTTGCAGGTTTTCCTCAACTTAACCCCAACCCCGTGCTTGAAGTGGATGAGGGTGGAAAAATAATATTTTCAAATCCTGCCTGCTTAAAGGCCCTTAAAGGCCTGGGCGTCTCTAACCGCGTAAATTTGTTCCTGCCCCGGAATTTTGGCGATATCATCAGTAAACTTAAATCAGGGAGAAAGAAAGAATTCCTTTGCGAGGTAAATATTAAAAACGCGGTATTCATGGAAATAATATCGTTCCTGCCGCAATTGAAGGTTGTGCGTATCTATGCCAATGATATCACTGGGCGTAAACGCGCGGAGGATGCCCTGCGCTGGAATGAGAAAAGGAACAGTATTTTATCCGAAGCCGCCTCATGGCTGTTGGCAGCGGAGGAGCCGCAGGCGGTAATCGATAAAGTGGCGCAGAAAACCATGAAGTTCCTCGACTGCCAGGTATTTCTTAATTTTCTTGCAGTTCCCAAAGAAAATGAGCTCCGGCTTAACGCTTATGCCGGTTTACGCAAGAAAGAGGCCTTGCATATCAAAGAAGACCCCCGGGCTGAACTGGTGCGCAGCTATGGAATAAGGGCTTACTGCTGCCATCCGCTGCTGGCAGGCAAAAAAGTACTGGGCACACTTTCTTTCGGCACTACCAGGCGCGACAGGTTCACCCCGGAGGAGATTTATATGATGAAGCTGACCTCCGATATCGTAGCGATCGCCCTGCAGCGAAAATTAGGAGAAAACGCGATCGAGGAGAGCCAGCAACGTTATTTGACGCTGTTTGAACAATCGCCCGACGGCGTATTGATAGTAGACCCTGTGACCATGAATACCCTGGAATTCAACAGCAGGGCCTGCGAACAGCTCGGATATACAAGGAAAGAATTCGCGAAGCTGCGTATAACCGATTATGAAGCCTTTGAAACCGGCCAGCAGACGAAAAACCGTATAAATAGAATCATAATAAAAGGGAAGGATTCTTTTGAAACCAGGCATAGGATGAAAAACGGCGACCTGAAAGAAATGCAGGTGCAGGTCAAAAAGATAAGGCTGATGGGCAGGGATTTCTTGCTCTGCGTTTATCACGATATATCGCTGTTCAAAGAGCTCCAGGGAAAGCTGGAGGAAGCGCGAAGCCATCTGGAAGCGAAAGTCGAAGAGCGGACGGAAGAATTACTGCAGACCAACCGCCATCTTATCAAAGAGATCCTGGAGAGAAAAGAAATCGAAAGACAGATACGCGCAAGAGGAGCGGCGCTGAAAATAATGGGCAGGTCCGCTACCCGTAAGGAATACCTTGATACCTTGGTTAAATATATCAAGGGTTTAAGCGGCTGCCGTTATGCCGGTATCAGGGTCTTGAGCGCTGAAGGAGAGATCCCTTACGAGTCTTACATCGGCTTCAGCAATGCCTTCCGGCAGAAAGAAAATTGGCTTTCGATAGACAGGGACGAGTGCGTATGCATAAGGGTAATGACAGGCAGGTCTCTCATCCAGGATGCCTCCTGCATGACAAAGGGAGGATCGTTCGTGAGCAACGATTCCCTATCTTTTATTAACAGCCTCAGCGAGGAAGAAAGATCGCATTTCCGGGGTATTTGCATAAAAAACGGTTTTAAATCGATCGCGGTCATCCCAGTCCATTATAAAAACAAAATAGTAGCTGTGATGCATGTTGCCGATGAGCGCCGGGACATGCTGCCCCTGCCAAAGATCGAATTTATGGAATTGTTGACTCCTTTGATAGGAGAGGGCATCCACAAATTTGATATTGAAGACAGGATACGGCAGAATTATATCAGCCAAAGCCTGATCAGCAGCCTCATAAAGTATTCATTTGAAAAGACCACTACCGAAAATATCCTTAATCGTTGCCTTGACTTATTGCTTTCCATGGGTTGGCTGGGGTTCGAGCGTAAGGCCGGCATATTCCTTGCTGGCGATAAGCCGGGTATTTTGGAGCTTAAAGCCGGGAAGAATTTGTCTGAGGCCATGGATAAGGGATGCGTGGAGATCGTTTCGGAAAGGCATCTGTGCGGGAAATGCCTTAAAGAGCGCCAGATACAGCTTGTTAACACCGCGGCCCCACGCCAGGCAGGAGGCAAAGGAGGTTCCGGCAGATACTATTACTGTATCCCCATTGTTTCGGGACAGGATTTGCTCGGGGTGATGAAATTTTATCTTCCGGCAGGATACAGGCGCGACTATAAAAAAGAGGATTTTCTTACTACCGTTTCAGGGGCCCTGGCTGTCATTATTGAAAGGAAAAAGGCGGAGGAAGGCCTTAAGAGATCAAGCGAACGTATTATCAGCATCCTGGAGAGTGTTACCGACGGCTTCCTCGCCCTGGATAAAGACTGGAAATTCACTTATGTGAATGAGGCTGCAGAGCGCATCCTGGGGGTTGATCGCGCAGAGATACTGGGCAAGGGGCAATGGTTAATATTCCCGGAACTTATCTACACCCAGATTTACAGCGAGGAGCATATCGCGATGGCGGAAAAGAAATCCTCGGTTTTCCAGATGCAATTTCCCTACAATAATAAATGGCTGGAGTTTCATATATATTCTTCGGAAGACGGCATTTCAATATACCTTAAGGATGTAACTGAAAAGAAAATAGGGGAAGAAAAATTGAAGGATGCCCAGGTTCAGCTGGAGAACGCCAGGCGGCTTTCGTATATCGGGACCCTGGCGGCAACGGTAGCGCACGAACTGCGTAATCCCCTGGCAGCTATGCGCATGGCAGCGTTCAATATTAAACGCAAGGCCCAGAATCCCTCGCTCGATAAACACCTGATGAATATCGAGAAAAAGATTTATGAGAGCGACCAGATCATCAATAACCTGCTTTTTTATTCAAGGTTAAAGCAGCCGCACTATGAAAATGTTGACTTATACAGTATCATGGATGAGTGTATCGAGATCGCAAAAAAACGTGCTTGCGCGGTTGCGGTCTCCGTAAAGAAAAAATACCGCGTTCTTAACCGTTTCTCCGTGGAGGCCGATCCTTTGCAGATGAAAGAGCTTTTCACTAACATCCTGAACAATGCTTACGACGCGATGCACGGCAATCCGGGCGCAATTGAGATCGGCGCGCTGAGCGTAAGCGATAATACCGTCAGGATCTATTTTAAGGATACCGGTTCAGGTATAGAGGAAGAGCATTTAAAACGGGTCCACGAGCCTTTTTTTACCACCAAGGCAAAAGGGACGGGCCTCGGCCTTACCGTTTGTTTCCAGATCGTCAGCCTGCATAAAGGCGAGCTTGAGCTGGAAAGCGAAAAAGGGAAAGGCACTACCGTTACCGTAACATTACCTATAAACTGCGGCAATGGCTAAAAAGATCCTTCTGGTAGATGATGATGCTGAGCTTTGCGAGGAGTTGTCTGAGATCCTGCGTGACGAAGGGTATTTGGTCCGGGTAGTTTCAGACGGCAAAGAGGGTAAGAAAGAGATCGAAAGGTTCGATTATGACCTTTTGATCCTCGATTTTAAAATGCCTGGTCTAAACGGCATAGAGATATTAAAACAGATAAAAGGGAAAAGCCCGGCTTGTAAATTCTTTTTGATCTCCGGTAAACCGCACCTTGAAAGGACACTGGAGGAAGAAAAACTTACGCACCTCGTTGACGGAATAATGCAAAAGCCGTTTGACGTCGAATCCCTGCTTCAGGCGATCAGCTCTGCCTTGTCTCCCGCTTCATAATCCCTTTTTAAAAAAACGTTATTTTTTATTGACTGAAGGGGAAAATATGCTAATATTGTTATGAACATATGTTCATAAACTTCCGGTGATCTTATGAGGCCAAAAAAGATAAGATGGGTAAAATGCGTTCCTGGAGAGCGGTGTTTTAAGCCGTTATGTAAGCCGCTTAACAAGGTCCAGGGCGTATATTTGTCGCTGGATGAATTTGAGGCAGTGCGCCTGGCCTGTTTCGTAGGGCTAAAGCAGATAGATGCGGCAAAGTTAATGAAGATTTCCCGCCCGACCTTTTCAAGGATCTTAACTTCTGCCCAAAGAAAGATCGCGGATGGGTTAGTGAATATCAAGGCCATCCGTATCGAGGGTGGCTGTTGCAGGGTTAGAGAAAGGGCCAGGAAATGAAAGAGTGGAAGAAGTTTTTATATATTGTAGCGGCATTTCTTGCGTGTTTTTATCTGCCTATTGAAAATATCCGTTTTAGCAATGCTATATTTGAGGCACTCGCCTTAGTCAAATGGTATGCCCGGGAGCATGTGCTTTTATGCCTGGTGCCGGCCTTTTTTATCGCCGGGGCTATCTCTGTTTTTGTCAGCCAGGCCTCGGTGTTGAAATATTTTGGCGCAAAGGCGAATAAGTTCCTCGCGTACAGCGTCGCGTCCGTCTCCGGGGCCATACTTGCCGTATGCTCATGTACCGTGCTGCCGCTTTTTTCCGGTATTTATAAGAGAGGGGCAGGGCTGGGGCCTGCGGTTGCTTTCCTCTATTCCGGCCCGGCAATAAATGTCCTGGCAATAATCTTAACTGCCCGTATTTTAGGATGGCAGCTTGGATTAGCCCGCGCGGTCTGCGCGGTAATATTCAGCACCGTTATCGGGTTATTAATGCACCTGATATTCCTAAAAGAAGAGAGAGAGCGGCATGCGAACGGCAATTTCAATATCGAAGAAGCACAAGTAACCCGTTCCCTGGGGAAAACATCCCTTTATTTCGCTTCAATGGTCATGTTCCTGGTGTTCGCTAACCTGGGAAGGCCTCTTGAAGGCGACCACTGGGTGTGGTTTTCGCTGTATAGATATAAATGGTGGATCTCCGGTTTTTCTCTTATTAGTTTAGCTGTAATGATTGTCAAATGGTTCAAAAAGGAAGAGTTGAAAGAGTGGACTTCTGCTACGTGGGGATTTACTCTGCAAATATTGCCTCTTCTTTTAGGAGGAGTTTTGATTTCCGGGTTTTTACTGGGCCGGCCCGGGCATGAAGGGGCCATCCCTTCAGATTTTGTGGAGTCGTTGGTAGGAGGAAATTCATTACGCGCAAACTTTTTTTCGTCGGTCGTCGCGGCATTTATGTATTTTGCAACGCTGACAGAGGTGCCGATTTTGCAGGGCTTGATCGGCTCAGGCATGGGCAAAGGGCCTGCCCTGGCGCTTCTTTTGGCCGGGCCTGCCTTGAGTTTGCCAAGCATGCTGGTGCTGCGCAGCATAATAGGAACAAAAAAGACGGTTGTTTATGTAAGCCTGGTGATCATTTTGTCCACGATCAGCGGCATGATTTTTGGTTGGATTGCTAATTAATGGAGGCTTAGATGCAAAAGAAGAATAAAGATATCAGGGAACATGTTAAAGATGGATATGCCAAGATCGCCAAACAAGGCGGTTCATGTTGTCCTTCTTCCTCCTGTTGCGGGGGGTTGAGTTCGGCGAAGAACATAAGTAAAAGTGTCGGATATTCCGAAGAGGAGATGAGCGCTGTCCCAGAGGGTGCAAATTTAGGGCTTGGTTGCGGTAATCCGGTAGCAATCGCTTCTTTAAAAGAAGGCGAAGTAGTCCTTGATTTGGGTGCCGGAGCCGGTTTTGATGCGTTTCTGGCTGTTTCAAAAGTAGGGAAAACCGGCAGGGTCATTGGCGTAGATATGACTCCTGAAATGGTGGCGCGCGCAAATGAGAATGCCCGCAAGGGAAATTACAGTAACGTAGAATTCAGGCTGGGAGAAATTGAAAAATTGCCAGTAGAAGATTGTTCTGTTGATGTGATCATTTCAAACTGCGTGATCAATCTTTCTCCCGATAAGGCAGGCGTGTTTAAAGAGGCCTTCCGTGTTTTGAAGCCGGGAGGAAGGATTATGGTCTCTGACCTGGTTTTGGCAAAAGAATTACCGGCTGCTATCAAAGAATCGGTTGAGGCATATGTGGGCTGCCTTGCCGGAGCCGTTATGAAAGAAGACTATCTTAAATTTATAGATGAAGCGGGGTTTAAAGACGTAAAGGTTTTAAGCCAGGTCAATTATCCGGTTGAGGCAATGGCAAATGACGCGACCGCGAATGCGATCATGGAAAATTCCTGTATGCAAAAGAAGGACTTGAAAAGCATAGAAGATTCGGTGGTAAGCGTAAAAATCTCCGCGTTTAAAATATCTTCTTAAGGAGAAAGGGAAAGATGAAGATAGAGATCTTAGGGGTGGGGTGCCCCAAATGCAAGCAGTTGGCCGCAAACACTGAAGATGCGCTCAGGGAGCTTGGTATCTGCGCTGAAATTTCCAAAGTCACGGATATAGGCAAGATTACCGAGTATGGGGTGATAATGACTCCGGCGCTGGCAGTTAACGGTGTTGTTGAGTCTTACGGGAAAGTGTTGAGCAAGGAAGAAATAAAGAAAATTTTGTCAAAACAGGAGGGAGTGAGATCTTGAAAAGACCTTTTTTCATAATACTTACTGTTGTTGCAATAATAGGTATAATTTTTCCAGCCTTTGCCGAAGAAGATAATTCTCCGGGTAAGGTCATTGCTTATTATTTCCATGGAACGATGCGTTGCCCTACCTGCCATAAGATTGAGAGGTATTCCAGGGAAGCTATAGAGGCCAATTTCAAGGATGCGCTTGCTTCCGGCAAACTGGAATTGAGGGCAGTTAATGTAGAAGACAAAGGCAACGAGCATTTCGTTAAAGATTATCAGCTCTATACTAAATCGCTTATTTTGTCTCTGGTTAAAGGCGGCAAGGAAATTAAATCGAGGAATATGGATAAAGTCTGGGAATATGCCGGAAATAAGCAGAGATTTATCGAATATGTCAAGAGCGGTGTAGCCGATCTTTTAAAGGAAGCGCAATGACGGGGATATTTTTAAGTTTTGCTCCGGCATTGTGGCTGGGGATATTGACTTCAATAAGCCCGTGTCCTTTGGCCAGTAATGTGGCCGCCATTTCGTTCCTCTCTAAGAAGGCAGCTCATCCTGCGCTTGTGTTTATTTCCGGGCTGGCGTATACTCTGGGCCGGATGCTTTCTTATGCCATCCTGGGATGGATCATAATGAGTTCTCTCCTAAGCGTTCCCCAGGCAGCGCAATTTTTACAAAAATACATGGGTAAGGCAATTGGCCCGCTGTTGATTATTACCGGGGCGATATTACTTGATGTAATTACCTTTCATTTGCCCGGCCTGACGCTATCGCAGGACCACCATAACAGACTTGCGGGATCGGGAGCTCCCGGCGCCTTTTTACTCGGTTTCATTTTTGCGCTGGCATTTTGCCCGATCTCGGCCGCATTATACTTCGGGAGTCTTATCCCTCTAGCCATTAGCAGCAAAAGCGGCATTATCCTGCCTTTTATATACGGGATTGGTACGGGTCTTCCGGTCCTAGTGTTTGCCGTAGCGATCGCGCTTGGTATTGCTTCGCTTAGCCGGTGGTTTAACAGGATCAGCAGGATTGAATATTATATGCGCAGGATAACAGGCGTGATCTTTGTTCTTGTGGGATTGTATTATGCGGCGGTTTATATTTTTAAATTGTTTTAAAGGGAGTGAGCATGGAAAAAATCATACATGAAGAGCGTCGTTTGAGCCTGTTTGAGAAATACCTGACAGGTTGGGTTGTCCTCTGCATCGGGCTGGGGATTTTCCTGGGTAAAATGTTCCCGCAGGCCGCCGTCACTTTGGACAGGTTTTCTATCTATCAAGTGTCCATCCCCATAGCCATATGCCTGTTTTTTATGATGTATCCCATAATGGTGAAGATCGATTTCGCCGAGGTCATTAAGGCCGGTAAGGCCCCGAAACCGGTGATCCTCACATTATTTGTGAATTGGTGCGTAAAGCCGTTTACCATGCTTGCCATATCGATGCTTTTCCTCGGGGTATTATTTAAGGGGTGGCTGCCGGGAGTGGAAATCGTAAAGAGCGGAGCGCAAGTGGAACTGTTCAGGTCGTATATCGCAGGATGTATCCTGCTTGGCATAGCTCCGTGTACGGCGATGGTCTTAATTTGGGGGCATCTGGCTAAAGGCAATGACGGCCATACCCTGGTTATGGTCGCCATTAATTCCCTTACGATGCTATTCCTGTACGCGCCGCTTGGCGGATGGCTTTTGGGGGTGAATAAAATGCCGATACCCTGGCAGACGATCGTATTATCGGTGGTGATCTATGTCGGTCTGCCGTTATTATTAGGATATTATTCGAGAAAATTGTTAATCGCCCGGAAAGGCTTCAAATGGTTTGAGGAGAAGTTCTTGCATTACTTGACCCCGGTTTCCATATGCGCATTATTACTTACGCTGGTCTTATTGTTTTCGTTTAAGGGTGAGTTGATCATCAATCAGCCGCAGATAATCCTTCTTATTGCGGTGCCCCTTTTTATCCAGACGTGTTTAATTTTTGCTATTTCATACGGATTGGCCAGGTGGCTGAAATTGTCTTACCGGGATGCCGCTCCATCGGCTTTGGTAGGCGCAAGCAATCATTTTGAAGTGGCAATTGCCACATCGACTATACTTTTTGGTTTGTCTTCGGGGGCGTCTCTAGCGACAGTTGTGGGTGTCTTTATAGAGGTTCCGGTAATGCTTATGTTGGTCAGGATATGCCTGAATACACAAAATTGGTTCAAGCATTCGGAAGGGCATAATGGATAAAGGTGAGGCGCCCATAATTCAGCTCTACAGTCCAGAAGAAAAATTATAAAAAAATGGTTGACAAAATAAGAAAACATGATATATTGCTACTGTAGTAAACAAGAGTTTAGAAGTCTGACGCCGCAGGGAAGATATCTAACCTTGCGGTTTTTTTTGTTATTCTGACAAGTGAAACCGGAACGATTTCTAAAGGATTTACTATAATTTTTAGGAAAAGGAGGAAACAGTAATGGTTAAAGGAACAGTGAAGTGGTTCAGCAACCAAAAAGGTTACGGATTCATTACTCCTGAGAACGGTAGCGATGTATTTGTGCATCACACCGCGATACAGGGTGAAGGATACAAGACTTTGGAGGAAGGCCAAAAAGTCGAATTCGAGATCGAAAAAGGACCTAAAGGCGAACAGGCTACCAACGTAGTCAAGCTATAAGCCTGATATAGAACCCAAAAATAAGGCCCGGCTTTAAGAAAGCCGGGCCTTTGTTTTTATGAAGGAAAAATGTCAAAAAAAAGCACTAACTGGTCATTTACGCCGAACGCTTTTGCCTTATGATAAAGCCGGATAAAAACTCAAGGTTGTAACACCTGAAAAAGAGGGGGGCAGATGAAAAAGGTGATTGCCTTATTTATGCTGGTTATCCTGGGCGGATGCGCGTCCGTAAAAGTATCCCTTTATGACAAAAACATCCGTTATCCGGCAACCGAACCTTCACAAATAGAAATTTTCCAGAAAAAACCCCAGGGCCAAAGCTTTATTGAGATCGGAGAAATAACGGTTGAAGGCGCTTCGGGCTGGACCCAGATCGAGCGTATTTTCAAGATCAAGGCAGCGGAATACGGGGGCGATGCCGTGTATGTTTATACTTCCAGGGTACAAGACAGGACTTACGTTTATCCCCATGGCTGCCATTATTACGGCGGTTATTTTTATCCGCACGGTTACCACCGTAATCCGTACTATGCCCGCTATCCCTATCATCGCGGCTATTTCCCGCGGTATTACTATTGTTACGGCTATGAGGATGTTGAAACGGTTGAATTTATTACGGCTGTAGGGGTAGTGATAAAGTACAATTAAAAGACGGGAAGGGGCTTAGTCGTTCTTGATAAAGGTCCGCTTAAGGGAATCGCTCAGCCTGCCCTTTTGCCTTTCTCTGAGGATCACGCTTGCGATAAGGCGCGGGGCTGCGATGGCAAGCAGGGCAAGCTCCTTCAGCGTAAAGAACCTGGTGATGAAGATATTCTTCCAAAGTATTTTTATGTAACGGGAAGGCGTATAGAAGGAAAACTTTATTCTTTTCCCGATTTTTTTCAGTTCAGCGTGGCTGTACATATCGGAATAAAGTTCGCCCCTTTCGGTGACGTGGTACCCAGGGGTCTTTAAAGCAAGCTCCCGCAGGGGAGAGAATTTTTCAATTCTTAATTTATTGGTGCTAATGACGTCAACCCCGATTTCCTTGGCGAAACGCGGTATATAGAGCATCTCTTCTTTGACCTCTCCGATGTTACCATAGATAAAATAACCGTTATAGAAGATGGGGTATTTTCTTAAGACCGAAAAGGCCTTACGGATGGTCGCCTGGTCAAAGCCTTTGTTGAGCTGTTTTAATATCCAGTCATGCGGCGACTCTATGCCCAGTAATAATGCCTTAAACCCTGCGCGGACCATTTTTTCAAGCAGGCGGGGATGATTTGCTATGTCTATCCTTGCCTGCGCGATGAAGCGTTTCTTTATTTTGCGCCTGATTATCTGGTCGCATATCTCTTCTGCTCTTTTGGGCAGGGCGAAGAGGTTGTCATCGCTAAAAAGTATGACATTAGCGCTTAAGCCCTCGATTTCACTGATCACCGATCCGACGCTGCGCGCGGAATATTCTCTTTTTTGGCCGAGCGGATTGAGGCTGAAGGTGCAGAATTTGCAATTGAAAGGGCAGCCGCGCGCGGAAAGGACCGTATCGAAAGTCATGCCAAGCAAGTCTATGCCGTTTATTTTTAAAGAATAATCATTGGTTCTTAAAGACCGGTCGGGCGTCACAAGTTTGTCAATATGAGGGAATGGCCGGTTGGGGTTATGGCTGAGCGAGCCGTTTTTACGGTAGGAAATTCCCAGGATACCGTCAAGCGGTTTCCCGGAGAATATCTCCCGTATTGTTTCTTCGCCTTCTCCTCTGACAATAATGTCGATGGTCTGGCAGGTATTAAGAAGCTCTTCGGTCTTTTCCGTGGCTTTATAACCGCCCACGATAAGCGGGATGCCCTTGGGGAAACTTTTCAGGAGCCGGCATATTTCTTCGAATTGCCTGTCCCAGGTGATGCTGACGCAGAGGCAGTCGGCGCCTGCCTTACGGATGTATTCTGTAAGGGCTTCGATACTTGAAAGCCCGCTGTTATGGCGCAGGTCAAGGAGGGTTACTTTTTCGGCAAAACCCTTAGCGCTGCTTGCCACATACTCAAGCCCTATGGGAGGGAAGAGCATCATGGTATTGGTGGCGTTCTGTTCTATGTATGGATTGATGAAAAGCGCGTGTCGGTATTTCATGTTGTCCTATTTTGTTGATTGGTGAGTGATCAAGGCACAGGACGCTTCTTGCGTCTGTGGCGATAGGCCTAAGTTTCGAGGCGCACATATTATACATCACAATATAAGAAAAGTAAAAAATCTTTTTTTAAGCAGAACTCCCTTTGTGCTCGGGGTCCTGCCGCGGGAGTATCCCCATTCCTGCGGGCAAGTTTGTCCTCGGAACGGGGAGGCCTCTCTTTCGCAGCAGCGAACGCCAAGCCATCCGATAGGCTTGGGCGTTACCGCGTCACCCCTCGGAGCATGAAAGATCAAAAGAGCCTTATATTAATCTCATTATACTATAGACTGGCGGTTTATGAGCGAATGTCGATTTTAGCCAATGGAGCTTGAGCAGCGAGGGAATCCGAACGCGGAAGCATTCGGACGGCGAGGATGTGCGAGCCCGTCCCTGCCTGTCGGCAGGCAGGCTGGCGCGAATAGCGCCGACGGGCGAGTTCCGCAGCCGCCGAGCTGCGAAAGAACATTGGCGTGCCCCTAGATATTTCGGGTGGGGCAAAATCGACCTGAGCGAAGAAACCGGCAGGCTATAGTATCGAGAAAATGAAAGCTGCTTGCTTTGGATAACTTGAGAAAAAAGTTGAAAAAACAGTGGGCCAATGTAGAATAATCTACAAAAGCCCTGCAACCTTCGGGTAAAAGGAGGGGAAGGTATGTCAAATATCCGTGCGACCATAAGATTATGGATCCAGGCGGTCCGCGCGCCATTTTTTACTGCTTCAGTAGTCCCGGTCCTCCTGGCCCTGGCCCTGGCATTGTGGCGAAAGGACGTGATCTGCTGGCCGGCTTTTCCCTTGATGCTTTTAAGTGTGGTATTCCTGCACGCGGGGACCAACACAATGAACGATTACTGTGATTTTAAAAAAGGCGTGGATAAAAAGGCCACATTTGGCTCAAGCCGGGTGCTGGTGGATGAGTTAATGAGGCCGGGACAGCTCCTTACGGGCAGCCTTATTCTTTTTTGCGCAGGCGTATTCTTTGGCTTGATCCTTGTTGCCTTGCGCGGAAGACCGATACTGGTGATGGGCCTTATCGGCCTTGCCGCGGGATTCCTGTACAGCGCGGCACCCTTAAGGCTGAAATATATCGGTTTAGGAGACATCACGGTATTTATTTTTATGGGGCCTTTTCTGGTGATCAGCGCTTATTACGCGCTTACCGGTATTTATGCACCGCCTGTCCTGTACGCCTCTTTCCCCGTAGGGTTACTTGTTACGGCCATTTTACATGCCAATAACATCCGGGACTTGAGTCACGACAGGGCTGCCGGCATAAAGACCTTGGCCCTCATCCTGGGATTAAAGCGCGCTAAATTAGAGTATTACTGTTTATTGGGTGGCGCGTATGTAAGTGTTTTTTTTATGGTCTTAAGCAAAGACCTGCCTATTTTTGCTTTGGCGGTTTTTGTATCTGTGCCGCTGGCTGCAAAAAACATCCTGTCCGTAGCCAGGCTGAAGGAAGATGGTTTTGGTTCGGTATCGTCACTGGATATCAGTTCAGCCAAATTGCACATGGTTTTCGGTGTGCTACTCATACTTTCTTTGCTGTTGGCTGCAGTGTTTAGTCCGGCTTAAATCATATTCTCGCCTTTACGAGCGAGGCAGAAAAAACCTGCCCTGTATCTTCTCGACGAAGCATCTTCCCGCCTGATTGGCTGAAAAAATAGAATAAAGTCAATAAAAAGCGGAAGCAGCCAATTATCAGAATTTAATTACAGTTCTATAATCCATATCGTTATGAGAATAGATCCGGGATTAGTTTAGCGCCTTATGCAGGCGCACGGGGAGGCGATTGATATGGGATTCAAAAAGGTCTTGATCATCGATGATGACAGGGACTTTTGTTATGAGCTTAAGGAATACCTTCTTCTCAGCAATTATGACGCGATCGCAATAAACGACAGCAAGCTAGCCTTGGATGCCGCCAGGTCGATATTACCTGACGTGATATTGCTTGATATGAAGATGGAAGATGAAGACGGCTTTGTGGTGGCGCAAAAGTTAAAAGGGTCCCCCGAGACTTCCGCTATCCCTATAATAGTTATTACCGGATATTTCAACGCGGAAGAGGATTTGAGCCTGATGAAAATGTGCGGGATAAAATACCGCCTGAATAAGCCGGTCAATCCGGCGGATATCATCTCTTCTATTGAGATGCTTCCCAGCAGGCAAGATGGGCTTTCCAGCAAGGAGGGAAAATGAAGAAAGCTGTTATTCTATTTTTCATGTTGTGTATTTTAAGCGCAGGGTGTTCATATTCCAGCAGCACAAGGACCGAGACAACGATAGAGCATAGTACGCAAGAAGACGCTTCTATGCAGGGAAACATGGGTAACTTTCCCGGAGGCCGGAGTTATTCTGAGCCAAAAGGAGAAGAATCCACCAGGATCAGAAGGACTTCCGAGGTAAAAGAAGAAAAGACAGAAACCGGTTCTGCCGGCGTAATAGGGACGACGTTCCACTTTATCGGGCAGGTCCTGGCATTCCCCTTTAAAGTCATTGCCAATGTGATCGAGTTTATATTTTAACCGCTCACCCGGCATAAGATTGTTAAGACTTCCCCACCCGTTAGATAGTCACGCCTTTGCTTGACAAAATACCGTATTTATCGTATCATACATTTCATACATTTCATACATATCGCCCGTTAATATGACTATTTCCAGGAGGTTAATATGAACGGTATATTCAGAGGCAAGGTTTACGGTACGGTTACCATAGGGGAGAGAGGCCAACTGGTGATACCGGCGGATTTACGCAAGGCAATACGGATCAAGAGCGGGGACCAGCTTATGGTCTTTGCCAAGCCGGAGAGGAAGGTAATCAGCATTATCCCGATAAGGGAATTCGGCGTCTTCCTGAGGCGCGCAGAGAAAATCATCACAAAATTAGAGAAAAAGATCCCCAAAAAATAAATCTATCGTGGGAAAATATTTTAACCTTTTACGAGTAATTTTTCTTTTCTCCTTATTTATGGCATGCGAGGCGAATGCGGCGGATACGCTCTCCTGGCAGGACTGCATCGTGGAGGCCAGAAAAAATAACCCTGATCTGATATCCGCGCAGGAAGTCGTTAACCAGAACAAGGCGGATAAGCGCATAGCCTCAAGCACCCTATTCCCGCAAATCGACGCTAACCTGAGCGCCCAGACGCAGAAAACGACCAGCGAATCTTCTTCGGGTACAAGTTCAAGCTCTACCAGCGACGATTATTCTTATGGCCTGACCGGCTCACAGCTCATTTTTGACGGTTTTAAGACCATTCAGGACGTCAAGGCGGCGGGCGAAAACATAAACGCTGCTTCTTACGCTTACCGTTTTACTTCTTCCCAGGTGAGGCTCAACCTGAGGACTGCTTTCATAAATTTACTCAGAGCGCAGGAGCTTGTTTCTGTGACCGAAGATATCGTCAGGATCAGGAGGTCAAACTTTCAGTTGATCAGTTTACGCTATTATTCAGGGCTTGAGCATAAGGGCGCGTTATTGACGGCTGAGGCAAACCTTGCCTCCGCTAACTACCAATTGGCGCAGGCAAAAAGGGATATAGAATCGGCGCAAAGGCAGATAACTAAAGAGATGGGCAGGAAGGAATTCCTGCCTGTGCAGGTAAAAGGCGATTTTGTCGTGAGGGAGAATATTCAGGACGCGCCGGACCTGGAAAGGATCGCTCTGTCGAACCCGTCGTTGTTGCAAGCTGTTGCAAAAAAGAATTCCGCCGCCTTCGGCATTAAATCCGCCTACGCCAACTTTTCTCCCGAGCTTACAGGCACTCTCGGCGCCTCCAAAGACAGCGCCAAATGGCCGCCGGATAAAGACCAGTGGAACGTGGGTTTAAGCCTGACTATGCCTTTATTCGAAGGGGGACTGCGTTTGGCGCAGGTTGATCAGGCAAAGGCCCTCTTCCGGCAATTAGAAGCAGATGAAAGGAGCACCAGGGACGCGGTCATTGTAGATCTTCAACTGGCCTGGGCAGGATTAAAGGACGCGGTTGAGGCAGTTCAGGTGGCGTATAAGTCCCTGGTAGCTAATCAGGAGCGCTCAAAGATCGCAGAGGTGCAATATTCCACGGGATTCCTGACTTTTGATAACTGGATCATTATAGAAGACAATTTAGTTACGTCCAAAAGGGCGTATCTGGAGGCGGAAGCCAATGCGCTTTTAGCCGAGGCAACCTGGGTGCAAGCGAAAGGAGATACATTAGAATATGCGCAGAAATAAATTAAAAATATTTATTTTATTCCTGATACTTGCCTCCTTGGGGTTTTATCTGTTTCTTAGGAGCAGCCCTTCCAAAAAGGAAAACGGTATAGTCAAAGAGATAAAGCCGGAAAGAGAGACCATCCTGGATACCATCTCAACCACTGCTTCGGTCCTGCCCAAGAACAGGCTGGAAGTCAAGCCTCCGGTTAACGGCAGGGTTGAGACGGTCCTCGTAAAGGAAGGGGAAAGGGTGAAGTCCGGACAGACGCTGGCCTTGATGAGCTCGACCGAGCGGGCAGCGTTACTTGATGCCGCTGCCGGGAAAGGGGAAGAAGAGAAAAAATATTGGAAAGAGGTTTATAATGCCATATCGCTTATTTCTCCTATTGACGGCGAGGTGATCGTAGCTACCACACAGCCAGGACAGACGGTCACTACAGCCGATGCGGTGCTAGTGTTATCGGATAAGCTGATCGTGAGGGCGCAGGTAGATGAGACGGATATCGGTAAGGTCAAGCTGGGGCAGAACGCTTTCGTTACTCTTGATGCTTATCCCGATACAAAGATCAAGGCCGTCGTTGAACATATTTACTATGAATCAAAGACCGTTAATAACGTAACCATATACGAGGTAGATCTGCTTACGGAAGAGGTGCCGGAATTTTTCCGTTCGGGAATGAATTGCAGCGTGAGTTTTGAAATTAATAAAAAGGAAGGGGTGCTGGTAGTCCCATCGGAGGCGGTATTCAGTGAAAACGGGCAAAGCCTGGTGTTGGTTAAAGATAAAGGCGGGGTAAGTAAGCGTGTCGTGGAACTGGGCATTGTAAAAGACAAGAAAACAGAGGTTGTTTCCGGGCTAAGCGTTGATGATGTTGTAATAATCAATGTTAAGAAATACAGCCTTCCCAAAAACGAAGAAGAAGGGACTAACCCCTTTATGCCGCAAAGAAGACAGCAGCAACGTAACCAGACGCAAAGATGATAGAACTGAAAGACATCTATAAGACCTACTGGATGGGTAAGATTGAAGTAAAGGCCTTGTGCGGAGTCTCTCTCAAGGTTTCCAAGGGTGAATTTATCGCTATAATGGGCCCTTCCGGTTCGGGAAAATCCACGCTCATGCATATCATCGGCCTGCTTGACCGGCCTGACTCAGGGACATACCTTTTTGAGAATAACGATTTGACCGCTTTTTCAAATCGGGACTTAGCCGATCTAAGAAACAGGGGAGCCGGGTTCATCTTCCAGCAGTTCCATTTATTGCCCAGGATGTCTGCCTTAGAGAATGTTGAGCTGCCGCTTATTTACGCCGGGAAAAGGCATTTGAAAGATAAGGCAAAAGAGAAAATTGAACTTGTCGGCTTGGGCGACCGTTTGAACCACCGGCCGAATGAGCTATCCGGAGGCCAGCAGCAGCGCGTGGCTATTGCCAGGGCGCTGGTGAATGAACCGCATATCATTCTGGCTGATGAGCCTACGGGTAACCTTGATTCAAAAAGCCAGGAAGAAATAATCGGCATATTAAAACGCCTGAATCAAGAAGGCAAAACAGTCGTCATTGTAACTCACGAAGAAGAAGTGGCCTCGCACGCCGGAAGAATCATCCATATGCGCGACGGAAAGATCATCTCGGATGAAAAACTGGAGAAAGAAACGAAGGTTCCGGAGCCGTTCTTTCAAAAAACCCTCAGCGAGAAACCTTCCAGAGGATTAGGAGGCATGAAGTTCCTGGATTATTTCAGGCAGGCCGCTTTTGCCATGCTCTCGCATAAAATGCGTTCGGTACTTTCTATTTTGGGTATCCTGATAGGTGTTGCCGCGGTCATCGCGATGCTGGCTTTAGGACAGGGCGCGAAGGCCTCGATAGAAAAACGGTTATCTTCTTTAGGGGCCAATCTTTTACTGGTGCGCCCGGGGTCTTCAAGGGTGCACGGAGTCGCGTTAGAGGCGGGTTCGGTAACCCGTTTTATCCCGCAGGACGTCGCCGCAATAAACAATTTAAGCGAATTTGTTGAAGTAGCTACTCCATCGGTGACAGGCAGGGCCCAGCTGGTATACGCGGATAAGAACTGGAATACCCAGATTGAAGGGTCCGGGGTGGAATATGAGAAGATCCGTTCAGCTGAGCCCGCCGCAGGACGTTTCTTTACCGCGGAAGAAGTAAAGAGGCAGGATAAGGTAGTGCTCTTGGGCCCGACAGTGGCAAGGGAGCTTTTTTCGGAAACCAATCCTGTGGGTGAAACCATAAAAATCAACCTGATCAATTTTAAGGTGATCGGAGTCCTGCCTTCTAAGGGCGCCAGCGGTTTCCGCGACCAGGACGATATGGTATTGGTCCCGGTTACGACAGCCATGAACCGGCTTTTTGGAAAGGATTATTACGACACTATTTATGTGGAAGCAAAATCCGCGGGTTTAATGGAAGAAGCGCAGGAGGCGATAAGCGCGGTTATCAGGAAACAGCACCGTCTGTCAAAAGAGCAGGAAGATTCCTTTCAAATACGCAATATGGCTGAGATCAGGTCAGTCCTTGAAAGCACTACAAACACTATGAGTGTTTTACTGGGAAGCATTGCGGCCATATCCCTGCTTGTAGGCGGCATAGGCATCATGAACATTATGCTTGTTTCCGTTACCGAACGCACGCGCGAGATCGGCCTGCGTAAGGCCATAGGAGCCACAGAGGCGGATATCCTTATCCAGTTCCTTTGTGAGTCCACGCTTCTTTCTTTGATCGGAGGCAGCCTTGGAATAGGGCTGGGTTTTCTTATCTCGATGCTTATGATCGTAATAGCAGGCTGGACGATCAAGGTTTCGATGTTTTCCATCCTTCTTGCAACAATCTTTTCATTCTTCGTCGGTCTTGTCTTCGGTATTTGGCCCGCCCATCAGGCTTCGCGCCTTGATCCCATTGAGGCGCTCAGGTACGAATAACCTCTATATGGAACGCAAGATGTGCTTAACAGGTTTTTATAAGTAGAAAAAAGTCAAAATAAAAGGGAATCAGCCGATTTACCTTTTGGTTACTTTCCTTATACTGGATTTCGGTTATGAAAAAACGGAAAGTAATTTTTATAATTTTCTTTCTTATTTTTCCGGCTTTTGCTTCGAGTGGGGCTCCGCAAAAAAGCAGAACCGTTGTGTTTACTTACAGTATTGCGCTTAGGGGCCTTCCGCTGCAAACCAGGGAAATAAAAATCTGGGTGCCATATCCGGCAGAAAACGAATTCCAGAAGGTCACTCCTTTGGATTTAACCAGCCCGTCGCCACATTCAATTACCAGTGACAGGATTTACAACAACAAAATGCTTTATTATATAATCAGGCGCCCCAAAAGCCGCGAGTTACAAGTAAAGCAGTCATACAAGGCCAGCCGGTTTGAATTCGTAAGAGACTTGAAAAATGGCGGGATAAAAAAAGAAAACGAAGGCCATGCTTCAATAAAGAAATATTTAAAGGCTAATAAATTCATCAGTATTACACCTGAAACCAGAAAAATTGCCAAAGAAATATCCGGTGCTGCAAAGACGACGGTTGAAAAAGCGCGTTCCCTCTATCGCTATATCTGGGAAAACTACACGTACGATAAAACTGTCCCCGGATGGGGCAGCGGTGACGTGAACCGGTTTTGTCTTCTTAAAAAAGGCAATTGCACTGATTTTCACACTCTTTTTATTTCAGTCGCCAATGCAATGGGTATACCTGCAAAATTTGTCATCGGTTTCTCTCTGCCGAAAAAAAACAGCGGAGGAACGGACAGTTATCATTGCTGGCTTGAATTCTATGATCCGGATACCGGCTGGGTCCCCTTGGACATAGCCGAGGCATGGAAAGACAGGTCAAAATTCAACTATAATTTCGGGGCGGTTGATGAAAATCGCATAGAATTTACGCATGGCCGCGATATAACCTTGTCTCCGGCTCAGAATAACGGTTCCCTTAATTATTTTATTTATCCTTACGTAGAAGTGGATGGGAAAGAATTTACGGATGTTAAAATGACCCTCGAATTTAAAAATGTTAAACAAGAAAGGAGCGGGATATGAGTAAAAAGTTGATTTTTGTGTTGTGCCTGGGAGGGGCGGTTATTTTGTCCGGCGTGTGCCTGGCTGCTGAACACGGAGGCATGGAGCACGGGGGGAGGAGCCCGGTTACGCAAGAGCACAGCGGCAGTAAAATGGAGATGCCTTCAAAAGAGCAGATCCACAACGCAATGAAGGCCTATATCGCGCAAATGAAAGAGGCCTCCGGTACTTTTGACGTGAATGACCCTGAAACAGGGAAAAAGAGAAGATTGGAATTAATGAGGATACATGAACGGGTAGGCAAGACAGGGAACTATTATTATTCCTGTGCCGATTTCAAAGATTTAGATACTCAGGAATTATTGGATTTGGACCTTGATGTGATGGACAAAGACGGAAGGCTTGAGGTTGTCGAGGTCAGGATACACAAGGTCGGCGGCAAAGAACGCTATACATATGACGAAAATGACAATAGGATACCCGTCAAAAATTAGGCTTAAGTTGTTCTCTACTGAAGCGCCTCTTGCCGTAAACCTGCTGAGAGTGGTCATTGGCTGGATTTTTGTCCAGGAAGGACTGGGAAAGCTTCTTGGATGGTTCGGCGGAGGCGGCCTGGAGGGTACTTCCGCCTATTTTAGGGGTCTGGGAATTCCGTTTGCAGAGTTTTGCGCGTACCTTGTGGCTTATTCCGAGTCCTTGTGCGGCGTCGCCTTTATATTTGGTTTCATGGTAAGGCCGGCAGCCGTCATAATAGGCATTATAATGGCGGTTGCCATTATCACCGCGCACAGGCAGGGAGGCTTTAATTTCCCCCTGCTTCTTCTGGCGGCGTGTGTACTATTTTTGCAGGCAGGCGCGGGAGTGATTTCTCTTGACCGCCTGCTTAGTAGGAGAAAACGATAGGGAGGATATCCGGTGGTTATCAACTTCCGTATCGTGAAGCGGCGATGAGATAGCCCTGGGCGCGTTCGGCGAGCTTGTAACGCGATACAAGCCTCCAGAAATTTTTACTGTGATTTGGTTCGGCCAGATGAGCCAGCTCGTGGACCATTACGTAATCGCGCACCCAGGGCGGCATTTTTTTCAGGCGCCAGGACAGCCTTATGGCTTTTTTTGCGTAATCGCAGCTGCCGAATTCTTTATTTTTCCTGTCTGTATATTCCACGGAACGTATCAAGAGCCCTCCGGAAAAGTATTTTTTATTCAACCGTTCTGCCAGTTCCATTAATTGGCCGGCGTTTAGCTCCGACTTTTTTCTTCTTTCCTCGAATTTGACCCTGAAGCCCTCAATGATGCTGTTTAAGCCTTCGCCTTCAAGGTGCTGCGGGACAAAGACCAGCATGGTCCCTTGTTCTATGCGTGCGCTTGCGGTCTTCCTGCGTCTCCTGCTGCGTATGACCCTGATCTTCATGCCAACATTATACCCATAAATCCCCAATTGTAAATTGAACACTGTAGTAGAAAATAATCAGCAAAAAATGGAATAAAGTAGTTTACATCTTAGATGTTTCGGCCTATCTTATAGTAAATCCATAAGATATGCTTAAGCAATATTGTATCTGCGCGGCACATTTGATCCAAGGCGTTATTATTGTTTTCCCTTTTGCCTGCAAAGCGGTATAATGATACAAGCAAGACGGTCATTAACTTTTTCTGCTGCAGAAGGAAGGCTTCAATGAGAAAAAAATTTTATCTCTGGGTTATTTTTGTTTCAAGTTTTGTGTTGTTATCGGGTTGCGCGACAGTCAAGAGGCTGTCGCTTTTAATGAGCATCGACAGTAACCAAAAAGCAATAGATGCATATTTGGCGCAGCAGGAAAAAGGATTTTCGAGGCTGAAGGATGATTCTGCAAATGGCAGCCTGAAAACGGGCGCTGCTAAGGGCCGCCTCGCCGGCTTATACGGCGACCCTGTATTTTGTAAGAGCACGGGAGAGGAAGAAAAATGTATCTACCGGCGTCCCACGGAATTTTTTAATTCCGATAAAGTCATTTTATATTTTGACAGACATGAAATGCTGGAGCGATGGGAATTTAAACCCGCGGTAATGAGCCTTAAGGAAGGAGGTTGATGAAAAAGGAATCCGGGAGTATTTACTTTAAAAGGTGATAACGCAAGGAGGTTCAGAATGAACAGATTGTTCGTTTTGATAGTTTCGGGATTTCTTCTGATCAGCATGTGCGGCTGCGTGGCAGTGGTGGCCGGGACAGCCGGAGGCGTAGGAACTGCAACCTGGCTTTCGGGAAAACTGTCGCAGGACTATAATGTTTCACGCGATACGGCGGTAAGAGCGGTAAAAATGTCGCTTGATGCCTTGAAGCTGGAGATCACGAAAGAGACAAGGGCGGAAGAAGTGACCCAGGTAAAAGGGAAATATACCGACGGTAGAGAGATCTGGATTGATGTCCGCAAGATCACTGATGCTTCGTCCAGAATACAGGTAAGGGTCGGGGCTATGAGCGATAAGGCAGCCGCCGAGAAGATAATGAAGAAAATAGATTCTTATTTGTAAAAGATACGGCTTCGGTAGATAAGGGCTATAGAGGAAAGAAATAAAATGCATATTCCCGACGGATATTTAGGGCCGGCGACCTGCGGTTTTTTTTATGCGGTGATGTTTCCAATCTGGGCCGCTGCCTCGCGGATTGTCAGCAGGACGCTTAAATCAAGGCAGGTCCCGTTGCTTGCGATAAGCGCGGCCTTCAGCTTCGTGATCATGATGTTTAACATCCCTATCCCGGGCGGCTCTACCGGGCACGCTGTCGGCGGTGTGCTTGCGGCGATACTCCTGGGGCCATGGGCCGCCTGTGTCGCGATCACTGTAGCGCTGGTGGTGCAGGCGTTATTGTTCGGCGACGGAGGCATTACCGCGATAGGGGCCAACTGTTTTAATATGGCGTTCGTTATGCCGTTTGCCGGCTATTATGTGTATAGGCTGATCAGCATTAATTCATCCCCGGATTCTAAAAGGCGCATGATCGCAGCGGGTATCGCCGGATACGTGGCCTTGAACCTCTCGGCATTTATTACGGGCGTGGAATTCGGCATTCAGCCCTTACTCCACAGGACAAAGGAAGGGCAGGCGCTGTATTCTCCTTACGGCCTTGGCGTGGCCGTCCCGGTCATGTTGTCTGAGCACCTTCTTATATTCGGATGGGTTGAGGCGATCGTAACCGCGCTGGTCGTGAAATTCCTGCAGGGGCAAGGTACTCGTTTTATCCGTGCCTAATCAGTCTGTCGATGAAAACAACCACCAAATTATGGATTTTTATAGCAGTGCTGGCATTAGTGTCTCCTTTGGGGTTACTTTTGCCGGAATACCTGAAATCAGGAAGCGCCTGGGGGGAATGGAGCGGCGAAGAATTAAGCAAACTGTCCGGATACCTTCCTGAAGGGCTGGCTAAGCTTTCAGGCCTCTGGAATGCGCCCATGCCTGATTACAGTATCGGGACGGCGCAGGATAAAGGGCCGGTAAGTTTCAGCATTGCCTACGTTATTTCCGCCATAACAGGCATTGCCGTTATAGTGATAGTAATATTCATCTGGGGGAGATTTTTCGTTAAGAAAGGAAACAATTAGCATGTTTTCAAGGAATAGGAATTTTATCGAGCGTTCGATCATGGGGGCTCTTTCGTTCCTGAAGGAATCGGTTTTTGCCGGAGAATACGCGCTTTTAGACGGCCTGCTGCAGCGGCTCGACCCCAGAATCAAAACATCGACCTTCCTTTTATTCATCATCCTCGTGCTTTTCGCAAAGAACATCTCCGTTCTCTTATGGCTCTACGCTGCCGCTTTGCTTCTGGCGGCAGCTTCGAAAATAAATCTGGGTTTTTTCCTGAAGCGCACCTGGATATTCATCCCTTTATTTTCATTGTTTATAGCTCTTCCGGCGATATTCAGCGTCTTTACTCCCGGAGAAGCATTGATCAGTATGCGTATAGGGACGGCCAGCCTGACGATCACCCGTCCGGGATTAAAGGGCGCTGCCTTGTTTATCATGCGGGTCGCGGATTCCGTGTCCTTCGTGGTCCTTTTGAGCATTACTACCCGGCATTTTGAATTCCTTAAGGTCCTGCGTTTTTTTAGAATACCGCAGGTTTTTGTCATGGTGATAGGGATGTGCTACCGCTATTGCTTCCTATTTGTCGAGATTGTGGAAAATACCTATCTTGCCATAAAAAGCCGCGCAGGGAACGCAGTCCGTTACAAAAAGGGGAGGCATATCGTTACCTGGAACATTGCTTCGCTTTGGTCACGGTCGTGCCAGCTCAACGAAGATGTCTACAATGCCATGCTTTCCCGGGGATACAGAGGAGAACCGGTGATATTGAATGATTTTAAGGTCATGCCGAGGGATTTCTTGTGGCTGGTGATCGCGATAATTATTTCTGTTCCGGCAGTCTTGTTGAATTTCAGGTCTTGATCCGCAGTTAAAGAGGGGTTTTATGGGAGAGGCGGTTTTCGAACTTAATAACGTTGAGTTTTCTTACCTCGGTAAATTCCCGGCATTGAGCGGGATAAACATCAATATCAATAAGAACGAGAAAATTGCGATTATCGGGGCAAACGGTTCAGGCAAATCCACGTTGTTACACATGCTGGACGGGCTTATTTTTCCCGATAACGGCACGGTTAAGGCGTTTGGCACTATCCTGAGCGAGAACGCTTTTGATAATGATAACTTCTCAAGGGATTTCAGGAAAAGGGTTGGGCTGGTCTTTCAGAACCCGGATATCCAGCTCTTTTGTCCCACGGTCAGGGAAGACATTTTATTCGGCCCTTTGCAGCTTGGGGTTGAAAAGGACGAAATGAACAGGCGCACAGAAGAGATCGTGGATCTTTTGGGCATCAGGGAACTGCTGGACAGGCCGCCTCAGCATTTAAGCATAGGCGAAAAAAGAAAAGTCGCCATTGCCTCCACCCTGGCTGTAGGTCCCGATGTCTTGATACTGGATGAGCCGACTGCGGGGCTTGACCCTTTGACTTGCCGGCATATAATAGACTTGCTTATCCGTGAGAATCTCTCAGGCAAAACGATAATCACTTCGACGCACGATC
>Ga0265297_10001403_pt1 | contig 56796 bp, 49 predicted proteins | sample Munlanlwell13791_FD_192502 | JGI IMG/M metagenome (GOLD analysis project Ga0265297, IMG submission 192502) | Leachate microbial communities from a municipal landfill in Southern Ontario, Canada - Leachate well 137-91 | ecosystem: Engineered > Solid waste > Landfill > Unclassified | place...
CCTGCTGATATAGACGAGCCCAGTCAAGCCCGCGCGCTTGTGAGCTATCCACGTGGATAGCTCATTGGGACCATCCCTGGGAAGCCCCGGACCTGGAAGCGAAGCGTGTCTAGTGCTTTGGGCAAAGAGCCCATCCCGCCCTGGCCCGCCGCTCCCGGATTCCGTATCCTCTTACGCATGAGGCCCCGCCGGCGCTCCCTCTGGGCCGCCGCCCTCCTGAGCCTCCTGCCTTCCGGCTGCGGCCCCGACCAGCCTCCTCCGGCGGAGCGGCCGTCCCCCGCCGCCCAGGCCGCCGCGGCAAGGGCGAGCAGGCGGGATTTCGAGGACGCGATCACGTCCCTCATCGACGAGCTCTCGGTCAAGGACCCGCTCCTGCTCAGCCGCATCCGCGCCGAACAGCGCCGCATCCGGGCTCTGCCCTCCCGGGAGGCGCAGAGCGCCGCGGTCAGGGGGGCGTACCCGATCCTGGAACGCGCCCTCGAGAGGTCCGCGGCCCGGGGCAGGCTCAGCCCCGAAGGCGCCGCCAAGTGGAAGGTCTTCCGCGCCCAGGTCCAGAAAGCCATCGCCGAAGGCACCCTCCTCGAGCGGGCCCTGTTCGCGGGCAAGGCGTTCGAGGACAAAGTCCAGGGCCTGCTGGGCCGCGGCACGACCATGCTCGATCCCGATCGGAAGCTCCCCGAAGAGAAGGACGCGTACATGACGCTCTCACAATGGATACACGGCGAGCTGAAGGTCCCGCGGAACTCGACCGCCTTGAAGCCGCCGCAGATCGACAGGGCCTTCGAGCTCGCCGGCGAAGCGCTCGGCATCCGCCCCGAGTTCCTCAAGTACATGGCCAAGACAGAGTCCGGCCTGCGGCAGTCGGTCCCCTCCAACCCCGCGGCCGCGGGGATCATGCAGATCGAGAAGGTCCACAAGGCGGCCTTCTTGGGCGCGTGGAACGTGGCGAACGACACCATCACGAACATCGTCTACGGGGCGCTCCTCCGGGCGCAGGTCGACAGGGAGATGGCCAGGCGCTTCGAGGACGCCGGCATCGCCCCCCCGAGCAGCGCCAGGGTCGTCGAGTTCCTGGGAGACCTCGCCTACAACCGCGGGACCGCGCTGCTCAAGCACGTGGCGAAGCACGCGGCGGAGCAGAAGATCGACGTGAACGACTTCGGGGAGTACCTCGGCGGCCCGGGCGGCGGCTACACGCTGGTCGACGACGCGAAAAGGATCGTCGTCACCCCCGGCCCGGGCACGAGGATCGACCGGACCGGCAGGAACTCCGTGCTGGAGCTCTCCTCGAGGGATATCGGCCGGGTCCTGTTCTCGAGGAAGCTGGCCGCGGGCCTCGGCGACCGCAACGGCGACGCCCGTGTCGACCACCTCGACGTCTGGCTGACCCGCGGCGTCCGCTACCTCGACGACGCCTCTCTCGCCGTCCCCTGAGCGGCCTCGCGCAGGGCCGCGAGATGCAATCATGTATAATCGCTGGACAGGAGCAAGGACATGAACAGACTCGGGCTATGCGTCTCATTCGCCCTCATGGCGCCGTTCGCCGCGGCCCAGAGGACCGCGGACATCCCGAACGGGCAGGACCATCCCTCCATCAGCCGCCTCAAGGGCTCCGTGCTGGAGTACTACAACGAGACGAAATGGGGCCAGTACAGGCTCCCCTTGGGGCCGAAGGGCGATTTCGATTTCGACAAGCCGACCGTCTTCGAGGGGAAGGTCGTCAGGACCCAGTACTCGGCGACGCCCGACAACACCCCCGAATTCATCCTGAAGAACTACCAGGCCGCGTTCAAGAAAGCGGGCTTCACCATCCTCTCCTCCAAGGCCAACGAACAGCTCGGATTCACGGAGAGGCCCCACACCTGGCAGGACAAGTACTACGCCACCGGCGGCTTCTACAACGGCATCGGCAACGAGAGGTTCGGCTTCGGCCTCAACCTGCCCTTCTGGAAGAACAGCCGCGCCTACATCGCGGCCAGGGGCAACGCGGGAGGCAAGGAGATCCTCGCGGCCATCTACATCGTCCCCGAAAGCGCCTACACGATCATCACGCAGGACGTCATCGAGCTCGAGGCCGCGGACACCAGCCTGATCACGGTGGAATCCATCTCCAAGGACATCGCGGCCAAAGGCTATGTCTCCATCTACGGCATCCGCTTCGACACCGGCGAATCGGCCGTCGGGAGCGGCTCGGAAGCGGCTCTCAGGAGCATCGCCGACTACGTCAACTCCGCGCAGGGGAGCTTCTTCGTCGTCGGGCACACGGACGACGTCGGCGATTTCGAGGCCAACATGGGCCTCGCGAAAGCGCGGGCCGCCGCGGTCGTCGAGACGCTCGTGAAGGACTACCGGGTGGCGGCCGGCCGCCTCATCCCCAACGGCGTGGGGCCTCTGGCTCCGGTGAGCACCAACGCCGACGAGGACGGCCGCGCCCTCAACCGGCGGGTCGAGCTGGTGCAGAGGCTCGGCGGGAAACCGGCCGTGAACGCGAAGGACCGGCAGGAGCATATCCGCCTCATGAAGGAGAAGGAGCAGGAGCGCCAGCGCAAGCTCCGGGAGGCGCAGGAAAAACAGCAGGAGCTCCTCAAAAAGATGCAGCAAAAGAAGCCCTGAGCGGGAGGGACCGCCCTCATGCCCCCCGTCCTCCTGAGCACCCTGTCGGGTTTCTGGTCCACGCTATGCGAGATGGCGCCCTATCTCCTGTTCGGCTTCGCCGCGGCCGGGGCGCTCTCCGTCCTCATCTCCCCCGGATCCGTGGAGCGCCACCTCGGGGGCAAGGACAGGCCCTTCCTGGCCGTGCTCAAAGCCACGCTCTTCGGCATCCCCCTGCCCCTGTGCTCCTGCGGGGTCATCCCGGTGACCGCCTCGCTCAAGAGGCACGGGGCCAGCCACGGCGCCGCCACCGCCTTCCTCATCGCCACGCCCCAGACCGGGGTGGACAGCATCATGGTCACCTACGCCCTGCTCGGGCCCGTGGTCACGGCGTTCCGGCCCCTGGCCGCTCTCGTGGGAGGCCTACTCGGCGGCGTGCTCGTGGCCCGGTTCTCAGACGACGAGAAGCCCGCCGCGGCCGCGGAGCCCTGCAAGGACGAATGCTGCGACCCGAAGACGGTCCAGCGGGGCAAGCTGGCGGGCGCCCTGCGCTACGGTTTCCTCACCCTGCCCAAGGATATCGGCAACCCCATGCTCGTCGGGCTGATCCTGGCCGGACTCATCAACGCCCTCATCCCTCCCCACTACTTCCATGAGCTCACCCTGCCCCTGCAGCAGAAGCTGGGAGGGGCCGGGGCGAGCCTGCTCTCCATGCTCGTCATGGCCGGGATCGGCATCCCCCTGTATGTCTGCGCCACGGCCTCTGTGCCCATCGCCGCGGCCTTGATGGCCAAGGGCGTCTCGGCCGGAGCGGCCTTGGTCTTCCTCATGACCGGCCCGGCCACGAACGCGGCCGCCCTCACCACCCTCTGGAAGATCATGGGCAGAAAGACCACGGCCATCTATGTCGCGACCATCGCGGTCGTATCCCTGGGTTTCGGCCTGGCCCTGGACCTATTCTTCCCCGAAGTCCACGCCGTGCACGTGGCGCACTACCACCCCTCCGCGAGCCCGTGGGGGACATGGAGCGGGATCGCCCTGCTCGCCGTCCTGCTCTTCGCCGTGGTCCCGGACTGGCTGGCATGGGCGAAGCCCCCGAAGGAGGCCGCCGCGCTCCCCGGCGAGATCGTCCTCACGATACAAGGGATGACCTGCAGCCACTGCGCCGCGGCCGTGCAGCGGGCGCTCTTGTCCTGCCGCGGCGTAGTCTCGGCGGAGGTGGATCTCGCGTCGGGGAAGGCCAAGGTCAAGGGGACAGACGTTGACGCCGCCGCTCTCGCGGCCGCGGTCAAATCCCTCGGGTACGAGGCGTCCGGATCATGAAGCTGCTCATCTGCGGCGCGTCCGGCTTCATCGGGAAGAACCTGGTGGAACGCTTCTCATCCCTTCCCGGCTGCGAGACCCACGCGGTCATGCATAAGACACCGCTCCACAAGCCGGGGGTGCGCGCGGTCCACGCGGACCTCACGCGCGCCGAGGACGTCGCCAGGGCCGTCAAGGGGATGGACGTCGTGCTTCAGGCCGCGGCCGTGACCTCGGGAGCCAAGGACATCGCGACCCGGCCCCACATCCACGTCGCGGACAACGCGGTCATGAACTCCCTGCTGCTGCGCGCCTGCCATGACCACAAGGTCGGCCATGTCGTCTTCTTCAGCTGCACCGTGATGTACCCCTCGGGCCCCGAGCCCGTGCGGGAGACGGATTTCGACGGCCGCATCTCGGACCCCTACTTCGGGGTCGGTTGGACCAAGGTCTACGCGGAGAAGCTCTGCGAGTTCTACTCGCGCCTGGGCCGCGTCCGGCACACGGTGATCCGCCACTCGAACATCTACGGCCCCCACGACAAGTTCGACCTGGAGCGCTCGCACGTATTCGGCGCCACCGTGGCCAAGGTCCTGGGCGCCAGGGACGGCAGGGTCGTGGTCTGGGGAGAGGGGACCGAGGAGCGCGACCTGCTCTACGTCGACGACCTCGCGGACTTCGTGCAGGCCGCGGTGGCCCGGCAGAAGACCCCGTTCGAGCTCTTGAACGTCGGCTCCGGGTCCCGCATCTCCGTGGCCGAACTCGTCCGGAAGGTGATCGCGCGCTCGGGCCGGGACCTGCGCGTGGAATTCGACGCTGGCAAGCCGACCATCCCGTTCAGCCTCTCTTTGGACTGCGGCCTCGCGCGCGAACGCTTCGGCTGGACGCCGAAGACGCCCTTAGACGCGGGGATCGACAGGACCCTGGAGTGGGTCCGCAAGAACGTCCCTACCTGAGGTCGCTCGACCGGTCGCTGACGATCCCGTGCCGCGCAAGGATCTCCGGGTGCGCCGCCGCGGCCCGGGCGGCGTCCAGGATGATGTTCCCGCCGAAGTCCGTCAGTTCGTCGGTCCGGATCACCTGGAAGCCCCCGGCGGGCGACTCGAAGGCGCGCACCAGGTCGCGCATGTCCTTGACCTTCACTCCGTTGACCGAGTCGATGAGGATGCCGCGGAACTCGTGGTATCCGGCGTTCACCTCGTGCGGCAGCACATAGGCCAGGAGCACGCCCTGCCGGCGCTCCGGGGAGGGGACCAAGAACTCCTGCGTCATCCGGAAGCTGGTGGCCACGTCCTCCCAGAGCAGCATGTAGTTGCGCGTGAGCGGGGTGAACACCAGCCCGGCATGGACGAAATAGCTGGGCTTCAAGTCGTAGAAGGGGCCCGCCACCACCTCGTCGAACGTGCCGAGCTTGAGCTTCAGGCGCAGCGGCTTCCCTTCCCGGATCACGTCCACCGCCGCCTCCGAGCCGGACTGGTGCATGTTCACCAGATGCACCCAGGATAGGCGCTTGCCCTCCTCGGCGAGCACGGTGCCGTCCTGTGCGATGCGGATCCCGTCGATGGCCGTGATGACGTCCCTCTCCCGCAGCACCCCCCAGGCCGAGGAGCCGTAGACCACCTTCTTGACCAGCTCCCCCTCGTACGGGGGAGGGACCTTGAAGTAGCGGCGCAGGTCCGGGTTCTGCGTGGCCTGGGTGACGACCCCCAGGCGCGGGACCCCGTCGTAGCGCCCGTCCGCGATGTCCGTCAGGAAGCGCCGGATCATGGGCATGGGCACCACGTACCCGATGCTCTCCGCGCCGTCCCCCCGGACCACCTGGAAGGAGATGCCCGCGAGCCTGCCGGCCTTGACCACCGGGCCGCCGCTGTTGCCCGGGTTGATGGCCGCGTCCGTCTGGATGGCCAGGAGCATGCGCGCGGAGTGCGAGTACTCGATGACCTCGATGCGGGAGACGACGCCTTCCGTGATGGAAAGCTCGTCGCCCCCCATGGGGAAGCCGTAGGCTGCCAGCCGGTCGCGCTGGCGGGGCAGAGCGCCGAACTCGATGGGCTGGGTCCCCTCGAAGAAGCCGGGGTCGTCCACGGAAAGGAGCGCGACCTCGGCGTCGTGGGCCACGAACTCCACCCGGGCGCGGTAGCGGGCCGAGTCGCCGACCTTGCGCACATCGATATAGGTCTGGTCGCTGACCACATGGGCGTTCGTCAGGATGCGGCGCCCTCGGATGATGACGCCGGACCCGGAAGCGTTGTCCTGGGGATCGGTCTGCCAAGGCTGGTAGTAGTCCGGCTTCTGCATCGTGACGAAGATCTTCACCACGGATCTGCGGACCTCGTCGTCGGCCGGGTCCGTCCTCTCCGCGGAGAGGACGGACGGCAAGGTCACGGACAGCAGCGCCAGCAGAAGCATGCTCATTCGGTTCTCCTCTCGCACGACAGACATTTTATACTATGTACGCAGGTGGAAACGAACCCATGAGATACGTCCCCTTCGAAGAAGCCACCCCCGAGACCTACGAGGGGCTCGGCATGATCTCAGGCCTGGAGATCCACCAGCAGCTTTTGACCGAGAAAAAGCTCTTCTGCCGCTGTCCGGCCGGCCGCTACTCCAGGCGCTGGGACGCGGAGATCCTGCGGCACATGCGGCCCACCCTCTCCGAGCTCGGGGAGTACGACGGGACCGCTCTCATGGAGTTCAAGACCAAGAAGGAGATCACCTACCACATCAACAAGGAGACGGTCTGCACCTACGAATTCGACGACACCCCTCCCTTCATGCCCAACGAGCAGGCCCTCGACATCGCCCTCGAGGTGGCGCTCCTGCTGAACTGCAGCCTGGTCTCGGAGATCCACATCGCGCGCAAGCAGTACCTCGACGGCTCCATCCCCACCGGCTTCCAGAGGACCACCATCCTGGGCGTGGACGGCTGGATCCCGTACAAGGGCCGCAGGATCGGCATCCGCCAGCTCGCCATGGAGGAGGACTCCTGCCGGGAGGTGGCCGACTCCGGCCATCACCGGACCTACATCACGGACCGTCTGGGCATGCCCCTGATCGAATCGGTCACGCAGCCGGACATGAAGACCCCGCAGGAGGTGGCGGAGGTCGGACAGATCCTGCGCAGGCTGGTCCGGGCCACGGGCAAGGTCCGCACCGGCGTCGGGGCGGGACGCGAGGACGTCAACGTGAGCGTCCGGGGCGGCAACCGGGCCGAGATCAAGGGAGTCCCCAGCATCCGGCGCATCCCGCTCCTGGTGCACAACGAGGCCTTCCGCCAGGCCGCGCTCCTGGAGATCCGCGACGCGCTCCGCTCTCGCGGCGTGGACCCGGAGCGCTTCCAGACCAAGGACATGGACCTCACCGAACGCCTGCAGGGGACGCGCTTCATCCCCATCCACCACGCCATCGGCCAGGGCAAACGCGTCGCGGGCGTGCTCCTGCGCGGCTTCGACGGCATCCTGCGCCAGCCCCTGGTCCCGGGCCGCAGCTTCCTGCAGGAGGTCTCGGACCGGGTCCGGGTCATCGCCTGCATCGACCTGCAGCCGAACCTCATCTCGAGCGACTCGCCGGACGGCACGCTCTCCCCGGACCTGTGGCTCACGGTGCGCAAAGCCCTGGGAGCCAAGAGCGGGGACGCAGTGGTCCTGGTCTGGGGAGACGAGCGCGACGTGGCCACCGCGGTCCAGGAGGTCGCCACCCGCTGCCGGGAGGCCGCCGTGGGGGTCCCCCTGGAGACCCGGCAGGCCATGCCCGACGGGACCACGGGCTTCGAGCGCATCCTTCCCGGCGCGGACCGCATGTACCCGGACACGGATCTGCCGCCCAAGGCCGTCACGGACGACCGGGTCGCCCGCATCCGCTCGCGGCTGCCCAAGCCGCCGTGGGAGCGGGAGGCCCGGTACGGGAGTCAGGGCCTGCGCGGCGATTTCGCGCTGTCCATGAGCGTCTCTCCCTGGGCGCCCCTCTATGACCGCCTCATCGCCGGGGGCGCGGAGCCGGTCTTCGCCGCATGGCTGCTCGACCAGCACTTCCGTTCGCTCCGGCGCCGGGGCTTCGATCCGCACAAGCTCCAGGAGGGCTTCCTGGAGGAGCTCTTCTCCCTTCACAAGAAGGGCGCTCTCATGCGCCGGGGGCTGCTGGCCGCGCTCGAACTGCATCTGAAGGGCATCCCGGGCTCGCCGCTCGAACTCATCGAGCGCTACGACCTCAAGCCCGCCCCGGAGGAGGAGCTTTCCCGGGCGGTGGACCAGGCCATGGACCAGGTGCGCGGCCGCGCCTTCCCCGACCCGGCGGACCGCGCGCGCTACGCCATGGGCATCGTGATGGAGCGCATCGGCCGGCGCGTGGACGGCGGCGCGATGCGCGGAAGGGTCGAGGCGGCCCTGAAGAGCGCCGCCGAGGGGATCCGGCATGGCTGACGACCACAAAGGCTATCGGGAGCCCACGCTCTCCACGCTCAAGCGCTTCGGAGTGCGCGTGTGGAGCGACGTGGAGGTCGCATCCTCCCGGGGCTCCTTCGTCGGCATCATCCTCCCGCGCTCGGAGACCGCGGACGCGAACCACATCGTGCTCAAGCTGCGCACCGGCTACAACGTGGGCCTGCGCCACGACACCATCACCGCGATGAAGGAGATCGGCTACAAGGAAGCGAACTACCACATCCCGGAGAAGCAGTTCCCCCACGACCCGGGCAAGCCGCGCGTGAAGCTGTTCGGGACCGGCGGGACCATCGCGTCCCGCCTGGACTACCGCACGGGCGCCGTCATCCCGGCGTTCTCCCCGGGGGAGCTCTACGGCTCGGTCCCGGAGCTGGCCGACATCTGCAACCTCGAGACCGAGAAGCTCTACGGGGTCTTCAGCGAGAACATGGGCCCGGAGCAGTGGATCGGCACGGCCAAGGCCATCGGCCGGGAGATCGAGAAGGGCGTCGCGGGCGTGGTCATCGGCCACGGCACCGACACCATGCACCACACGGCCGCGATCCTCTCCTTCATGATCCAGAACTCGCCGGTCCCCATCGTGATGGTGGGCTCCCAGCGCTCCTCGGACCGTCCGTCCTCGGACGCGGCGCTGAACCTCATCCACGCGACCACCACGGCGGCTCGCGCGGACATCGCCGAGGTCATGGTGTGCATGTTCGGCCCCACCTCGGACCAGTACGCGCTCCTGCACCGCGGCACTCGCGTGCGCAAGATGCACTCCTCCTACCGCTCCACGTTCCGCACCCTGAGCGACGTCCCCCTCGCCATGGTCTCGCGGGAGAAGATCACGGCGCTCAAGGCAGACTACAAGCGGCGGCGAACGGACCGGAAGGTGGTCGTGGACCCGGTCTTCGAGGAGAAGGTCAGCATCGTCTACTACTACCCCAACATGAAGCCGGACATCATCGACTCCCTTGTGGACAACGGCTACAAGGGCATCGTGATCGCCGGGACCGGGCTCGGCCACGTGAACAAGCCGCTCTATCCCGCGCTCAAGCGGGCCTGCGACAAGGGCGTGGCCGTGTGCATGACCGTGCAGACCCTCTGGGGCTTCGCCCAGATGTACGTCTACGAGACCGGCCGGGAGATCATGGAGCTCGGGGTGTTCCCCGTCGCCAACATGCTCCCGGAGGTGGCGTACGTGAAGCTCGGCTGGACCCTGGCCCATACCCGGGAGCCCGCCGAGGTCCGGCGCATCATGACGACCTCGCTGGCCGGCGAGATCACAGAGCGCGAGCCGCACAACGGGTACCTGGTCCTCCAGGGCGGGATACCCGAGGTCGAGGACTTCATCCGCAGCTTCAAGAAGTAGCTTCCGCCGTTCATGACGATTTTGCTCTCGCTGCTCATGGCGTGCGCGCAGGCGCAGGAGCCCGCCTCCTCGCCCCAGCCCCTGCTCCTCCAGGAGAAGAGCAAGTCCCTCGTGAGTCAGATGGAGTCCATCAACGGCGCCCTCCAAGAGCTCGATGCCGTGCGGGCGGCGTACGAGAAGGACAGGAACGTGCGGCGGCACTCCGCCAAGCGCGACGCGGTGCGCGGCCGCCTCGGGGAGCTCATGGCGAAGTACTCCCCAGCGGCCGAGGAGTTCAACCAGCAGCGCCTGGCGGCCGAGCGCGACATGGTGCTCAACCTGGTCCAGAACTTCATGCGGCGCGGCGCGGACATGAGTCAGATCCAGGCCAACGTGACCGGGAACACGGACATCCTGAAGTTCACCCAAGAGGTCTTCGACCTGGAGCGGAAGGCGGTCCAGGCGCTCAAGGACGAGGACTCCGCCTACGGGCTGCTCGAGCAGGAGCAGCGGATGAAGCGCCGGTGGCTCATCGTGTTCTGCTGCGCAATGGGCGCGGCCGTTCTCGTCGCCCTTCTCCTCCTGCGCAGGCTCCGCGTCCCGGCGAAAGCCGCGGCTCCCGCGCTCCCGGCCCCGGAAGCGTCCCTGGTCCTGCCGGAGAGCTCCGTGCTCGCGGGGAGATTCCGCATCGGCAAGGAGCTGGCCTGGGCGGCCTTGGGCTCCGCGTTCGAGGCCGTGGACATAAGCTCGGGCAAGCCGCTCCTCATCAAGATGCCGCACGAGGAGCTCAACAAGGACCCTCGGGTGCAGGCCCGCTTCCTGAATCTGGCCCGCGCCACGGCGGGGCTCAAGCACCCCAACATCGCGGTGGTCCACGCCGCGTTCGTCCACTCGGGGCGCCTCTTCCTCGCCGCGGAGCAGGCCTCCGGTCCGCCCCTGAGCGAGCTCCTGGCGCCGGGCAAGCGCGTGCCCCTGCCCGCCGCCCAGCGCGTGCTGCGGCAGGTGGCCGCCGCGCTGCATCACGCGCACCAGCTGAGGCTCCTGCACGGGGACCTCACCCCGGGGACCATCTTCGTGACCCGCGACGGCCTGGCCAAGGTCGCGGACTTCGCCCTCGGCATCGAGCTCCGCAGGACCGCGGCCAAGCTCTCCTGGAACGGCGTGATCGGGAGCCCGGCCTACTCGGCTCCGGAGCAGGAGACCGGCGCGGCGCTGCGGGAGACGGACATCTATTCCCTCGGCATCGTGCTCTACGAGATGGTGACCGGGAAACTCCCGTTCCCCGGGCCCAATTTCCTGGCCCAGAAGAGGGAGATGCGCTTCGCGCCGCCGAGCCGCGCGGCGGCGGGCCTGCCCGCGGAGCTCGACAAGATCATGGAGAGGGCCCTGCAGGCCGAGCCCCAGCGCCGCTTCCGCTCCGTCCAGGAGATGGTGCAGGCCTTGGACGGGCTGCCGGGTCCCTCCACGGGGCCCTTGCAAAAATCCCCTTAGCCCTTTACCCTTTTAGCAACCCCCTCTATCCTGCCTGCCGGAGGCTCTATGGGAACAGGCGAGACGGCGTGGGGCCGCATCTCTCAGAATCCTAAGGCGCTGGTCGGCGCCGCCTTGATATTGGCCGTCGCCATCGTGGCCGCGTACTACGGCTACTCCTCATCGGACAAAAAAGACGTTGAAAACGATCCGATCCCGGTGCTGAGCGAAGGAGGGCGCGCCGGGGTGTTCAACCCTTCGGAGCCGGACCCCTCCGTCACGAGGGACTCCACGGCCATCCTGCGCAAGCTCTCGGTCAAGGCTCCGAAGCCGGCGGCGGAGCCGGAGCCGCCGGCGAAGGAAGTCGAGACCGACGCGGCGGGCCCCGAAGAGGAGGCGCAGGCTCCCGCGGCCCCGGCCGGACTGCAGGGGCGCGAGCAGCTTCTCGGCGACATCCGCGGCTTGGACAACCCCGAGGCCTGGGTCTCCGGCGGGAGCACGGCCTTGGACAGATCCGTGGAAGCCGCGACGCAGGGCCAGGCGGAGGAAGGCCCGATCGAATCCAGGGCCACCCGTCCGGCCCCGCAGCTCGCATGGGCGGGGGTCATCCGGCAGCCTCGCCCGCTGGACTCCCGGCAGGTGAACGCCCTCAAAACCCCGGCGGGCAAGACGGACCGGAGCGGGCGCCCGACGGCGCGCAATCCCGCGCTTTCAGCGGCCTCGTCCCAGAACGCCATCGGCATGAACACGGGCTCCGGAAGCGGAGCGGCCTACGCGGGCGGGCAGCCGGCCGGAGACCGGCAGACGCTCGCCGGCGGAGGCGCCATCCCCATGCCGGGAGCCGGCGTCGGAGGGGTCGCCCCCGCGGGCGGGGGCGGAGGAGGAGGGGACGCCCCGAAATACGTGGCGCAGAAGACCCGGAAGACGATCAACGGGGAGGCGGCGGAAGTCCTGGCCCTGGCCGGGGACTACCATTCCACCGTGGTCAAACGGTTCGTGGCCATGGAGGAGGAGGACATCCCCCCACTCCAGTCCCGAGTCGACGATTCGAAGACCAAACTCGCGGCCCTGAAGGCCTCCTTGGACAAGGAGCGGGCGAACTACACGGGCAAGCCCCTGCAGACCCTGGACGACTCCCTGGCCCTGGCCGACGAGCTGAGGACGCGGCTGGAGGACGGCGGGTCGGCCATCCGCGACATCCTGGGGCAATCGGACGGCCGCTCGCTCGGACTCTTCTCTTTGGGCAACTGCCAGAAGACGGGCGTCATCACGCGCTCGCGCCTGGTGTACTATCAGAACTACGGGTACTACTGGGACGAATACGGCGGGTATTATCCGGGGAAAGGCCAGACGCTCTACACCAGCGCCCCCTATTATACGGGGTGCAAGGCGGAGTGCCCGCAGCAGTACTACTGGGACGGCGGATACTACGAGTGCCCGAAGATCACCAGCTCCCAGCAGACGTACATCGGCCCCGGGACGTACGAGGGCCAGAGCGTGCTCATGTACCGCGAGACCTATTCCTGCACCGCGGACGTCGGATTGGCCGCGGTGGAAGACCACCAGCGGCTGGCCGCGGGCCTGAAGAAGATCCGCGGCGCGCGCGATACGGCAGAGTCCTTCGCCCCCGACGTGCCCAAAGAGTATGCCGCGGCGGCGGAGGGTCTGGACCCGGCCAAGGCCGCCCGATTCAAACAGCTGGGCGCGGGCGTGCGCTCGACCCTGGATGAGCTGGCTCGGGCCCTGCCTTCCAACCTGCGCGTCACCGCGGCCCGGGACGCCTCCGGCCTGCGGCAGGCCGCGCAGGCCGGGCGGGTGAAGATCGCGGACTGGGACCAGCACCTCAAGGACGACAATCTGGGCTATCCGCAGGGCCCGACGCTCATCGACCTGCACAGGCGCATGAGCGCGGCCAAGACCCATTCCGGGGAAGCCGCGCTGCTGACCAACACCGCGGGCGCGACCCTCTACGACCTGGCCGGCGGCGGGGACGAGTCCACGCAAGCCTACGTGGAGCTGTGCAAGAGCCAGGAGCTGCTCAGGTCCATCGCGCCCCAGGCGCCGAATTATTGACAGAAGCCTGGATGAACGGCATCTGATCCGCGCTTCGTGCGCCGTGGGCTACGGAGCACGACTTTGCCCTGCGGCGGGGTGCTCGTGCCGTTGAGGGCAATAACTCACAACCGTTGGGGAAAAGATATCCCCAACACTTCCGGAGCGGAAGTGTTGGGGATAACCGTATTCGGAAGCGCGGGTATCAGGGCTTCTGCGGCTTCTCGCAGTCCTTGGTGCAGTAGTTGTAGCCCATGGCGGCCTGGTGCAGGCAGTTCGGCAGCCCGGGCGGGCAATCGAACATCTCGTAGCACATGTCCGACATCCGCTTGTAGCTCTCGTAGCACTTGTCCTTGCAGGTCTTGAGCGAATCGGCGGTCCCGGCAGGGCCGCCCTGCAGACCCTCAGGAGAGGCCTTGGTCTGCAGCGCCTTCATCGGCGCCTCGATGGCCTGCAGGCAGGCCCGGGGGTTCGTGGGCTCCATGTCGGAAGCCGGAGGCATGGTGATGCGGCGGCCGTCCCGGCACACATAGAGGCATTGGTTCTTCTCGAGGCCCATGAACCGGCAGCGGTTCCAGGTCGAGGCCGCGGCGATCTGCTTGTCGTCCATGCCGACCTGGGAGCAGACCTTGAGATCGTCCTGCCCGGCCCCCTCCCGGATCTCCTGTCGGACGGTCTGGAGCGTCTTGGGGACGTCGACGCCCTGGTCGAAGTCTACGGCTGAGGCTTGCAGTGTCGCGGCGAAGGAAAGGATTATGGCGACGGACAGGGCTCGGCGCATCGGACCACCTCCTGAGGATGAGAGAGATTATACCGGCAGCCGCCGCCCGGGCGATAGGTCCTAAGGGCCCACCTTGTCGTCCTCGCCCCCCGGCCAAATTAAGTAGAATCCCCCCATCATGATATTCGCCGAAAAGCTCCATTCCGCAGTCCAAAAGCACAAGCAGGCCATGGTCCGCTTCGCGCGCGACATCGTGGCCATCCCCAGCTTCTCGGGCAAGGAAGGCCGCCTGGTGCGCCGCATCTCGGCCGAGATGCGCAAGGTCGGGTTCGACGCGGTGAAGATCGACCGCATGGGCAACATCATCGGCCGCATCGGAAGCGGCCGCACCCGCATCATGGTGGACGCCCACATCGACACGGTCGGGATCGGCGACCGCTCCGCCTGGAAATGGGACCCCTTCAAGGGCAAGTACGAGGGAGGCGTCATCTACGGCCGCGGGTCCACGGACCAGAAGCTCTCCATGGTCTCCATGGTGTACGCGGGCAAGCTCATCAAGGACCTCAAGCTCAAGGGCGACTTCACCTTCTGGGCGGTCGGCTCCTGCCTGGAGGAGGACTGCGACGGGCTCCCCCTGCTGCACCTCATCCAGAAAGAGAAGCTCAAGCCGGACTACGTGGTCCTGACCGAGCCCACCCGCCTGCGGGTCTACCGCGGGCACCGGGGGCGCATGGAGATCAAGGTCGTGACCAAGGGCCGTTCCTGCCACGCCTCGGCGCCGGAGCGGGGAGACAACGCGGTGGTCAAGATGGCCCCCATCGTGGCCGAGATCACCGCGCTCAACAAGAGGCTCAAGAACGACCGGTTCCTGGGCAAGGGCTCGGTGGCCGTGACCTGCATCGAGTGCAAGACCCCGTCCTTGAACGCGGTGCCGGACGAGTGCACGGCTTTCCTGGACAGGCGGCTGACCGCCGGAGAGACGCTCAAGAGCTCGGTCGGAGAGATCAAGGCCTTGAAGTCGGTGCGCGCGGCCAAGGCGGCCGTCGAGGTGCTCCAGTACGAGGCGGTCTGCTGGACGGGGCTCAAGGTGCGGCAGGAGAAGTATTTTCCGACCTGGGTGCTGCCGGAGAAGCACAAGCTCGTGCAGGCCGGTGTGAAGGCCGGGACCGTCGCCTTGGGCCGCAAGCCCGTGGTGGACAAGTGGGTGTTCTCCACCAACGGGGTGGCCAGCGCCGGGAGGCTCGGCATCCCGACCATCGGGTTCGGGCCGTCGGACGAGGTGTACGCGCACACGGTCAACGAACACATGCCCGTGGAGCATCTATTGAAGGCCGCGGTGTTCTACGCGGCCCTGCCGCAGTATCTCGTAGACTGAGGTCGTACTGAAAGGTTATCCGTTTCTATAGTGATCTGTTAAAAGGTTATCTATTTCTATAAAGGAGCGACTATGCAGAGCATGCTGAGAGGGAAGGACTGGATCGAGACGGTCGACTGGAGCAAGGAAGAGCTCGAGACCGTCCTGGACGTCTCCGGAGACCTGAAGCGGCGCTTCACTCTGGGAGAGCCCCACCGCCTGCTCCAGGACAAGACCCTGTTCATGATGTTCTTCGAGCAGTCCACCCGCACGCGCAACTCCACCGAGGCCGGCATGACCCAGCTCGGGGGCCACGCCCACGACCTGACCCCGGACAAGATGCAGATATCGCACGGCGAGACCCCGAAGGACACGGGCAAGGTGCTCTCCCGCTACGGGCACGGCATCGCCATCCGCAACTGCTTCTACGGCGTCGGCAACAAGTACATCCGCGAGGTGGCGGAGCACGCGAGCATCCCGATCATCAACCTGCAGTGCGACGTGGACCACCCCTGCCAGTCCATCGCGGACCTGATGACCATCCGCGAGAAGTTCGGCACGAACCTCAAGGGGATGAAGTTCGTCATCTCCTGGACCTACGCCCCGGCCTACGCCCGGCCGCTGTCCGTCCCGCAGGGCCTCATCACCCTGCTGCCGCGCTTCGGCATGGACGTGACCTTGGCCTACCCGAAGGAGTTCAACCTCATCCCGCGCACGGTCGAGGCGGCCAAGAGATACGCCAAGGAAGCCGGCTCCAAGTTCACCATCACCCACGACATGGACGAGGCCTTCAAGGGGGCGACCGTCCTTTACCCCAAGTCCTGGGGCTGCCACCAGTACCTGCAGGACCAGGGCGTGCCGGAGCAGGACAAGAAGAAGGTGGGGATGGACATCCTCAACAAGTACAAGAGCTGGGTGTGCACCGAGAAGCGCATGAAGCTCGGCAAGAAGGACGCCGTGTACATGCACCCCCTCCCGGCGGACCGGGGCGCGGAGGTCGAGGACGCGGTCATCGACGGGCCGCAGAGCATCGTGTTCGACCAGGCCGAGAACCGGCTGCACACGGTCAAGGCCATCCAGGCCCTGACCATGGGCGGGCGGCCTTAGGCTATCGCCGATTACTATCCGAGCTTTTCCTCGGGCCGGTACACGATGACCTGGCTGCCCTGGCTCTCGAAGCTGAACGGCACATGGAGCAGGTCCTTGAGGGCCTTGCGCACCGAGCGCCGCTTGCAGGGCGGCACGAACAGGAGCATGAACCCGCCTCCTCCGGCGCCCAGGAGCTTGCCGCCCAGGGCTCCGGCCCTGCGGCCGCGCGAGTAGATGGCGTCGATCTGCGGGGTGGAGGTCTGGTCCGTCAGCCCGCGCTTGAGCATCCAGGCCTCATGCAGGAGAGCCCCGAAGTCGGCCATGGGCTTCCGGTTCAGGATGTCGACGGCCCGGAAGACCATGTCGTAGAGCGTCCGGATCTCGCGCGTCTTGCTCGGCGTCCGCCGCACCTGCTCCCTCGCGATGAACTCCGCCGTCCTGGAGAAGCCGGTGAAGAAGAGCATGAGGTGGGACTTGAACGCCGCGAGCCGGGCCGGGGCCAGAGTGACCGGCGTGACGCGGAAGTCGGCCTTGGACCGCAGCTCGATGAGGTTGAAGCCCCCGTAGGAAGCCGCGATCTGGTCCTGGCAGCCCACGCTCTCGCCGATGAGGTCCTGCTCCACCCGGATGGCCTGGGCGGCGAGCTGCGCCTTGGACGTCATCCCTCCCTTGAGCGCGTTGAGGCAGTTCAGGAGCCCGACCGTGAACGAGGAGCTCGAGCCGATGCCGGTGCGGGCGGGGAGGTCGCCGTCATGATGGATCTCCAGGCCCTCCCTGATCTTGAGCAGGCGCAGGCACTCCCGCACCGAGGGATGCCGGACCTCCGCCAGCGAGCCCACGTGCTCGGTCCTGGAGTACACGATGCGGTGCTTGTAGGTGAAGAACGGCGGGAGATAGCGGCAGGTGATGTAGCAGAACTTGTCGATGGTGGTGGAGAGCACCGCTCCGGGGTTCTCCTTGAGCCACACCGGGTAGTCCGAGCCGCCGCCGAAGAAGGAGATCCTGAACGGGGTCCTTGTGATGATCATGGCTCACCAAGCGTTGGAGTACTGGTTCTTGCGGATGATCCGGTAGCCCTTCACGAGCTCCCGGATTCCGTCTTCGAGCGAATGCCGCGGCCGCCAGCCCGTGGCCTCGATCTTCTTGTTGCTCACGATGTAGTCGCGCTTGTCCGGGTCCTCGCCCGTCTCCGCCTCCACGAACCGGAAGTCCTTCACGTGCTCGGCGATCTTCTCGCAGAGCTGCCGCTTGTCCAGGTTCGCGGAGCTCAGGCCCACGTTGTACGGCCCGTCCGGGACGGCCTCCGGATGCTCCAGGCAGAAGCGGAACGCGCCCGCCACGTCCCTGGCGTGGATGAAGTTCCTCCGGAAGCGGGCCTCGAAGAGCACGATGTAGCGGTCCGTCACGGCCCGGTAGGTGAAGTCGTTGACCAGGAGGTCCAAGCGCATCCGCGGGCTCATCCCGAACGCGGTCGCCAGACGCAGCGTGACCGAGTTCCCCGCATTGAGCACGGCATCTTCCGCGTCCACCTTGAGCTTGCCGTAGAGCGAGAGGGGCTTAAGCGGGCTCTTCTCGTCGCAGAGCGCGTCCTTCTTCCCGATCCCGTAGCCGCTGTTCGTCGTGGGGAAGACCACCTTCTGGGAGCGGCCGCGCAGCTTGAGGACCAGACGCACGGCGTCGAGGTCCGTGGTCCTGGCCGCGATGGGATCGCGGTCGCAGGCCGGCACTCCCACCAGGCATGCCAAAGGGAGGATGCAGTCCGCCTTGGACACCAGGCCCGACATCAGGGCCTCGTCCCTCGCGTCCCCGCGGACCAGGTCGAACCTCGGGTCCGCGCAGCAGTCCAAAAGCGAGGGCACGCCGTAGAGGAAGTTGTCCACCACCGTGACCTCCCAGCCCGCGGACAAGAGCTCCGGGACCAAAAGCGAGCCGAGGTATCCGGCCCCGCCCGTGACCAGTATCTTCATGAGAGGCTCCTCACCGTGGAGAGAAGGTAGTCCACGCTCTCCTCGAACGAATACTTCGGCTTCCATCCGGTCTCGGACGTGAACTTGGACGTGTCCGGTACCTGGAGGGTCACGTCCGCCGGCCGCAGGAGCGCCGGGTCCTGCCTGAGTTTGATCGGGACCTTGCTCTTCTTGACCAAGAGGTCGAGGAACTCGCCCACCTTGATGACCGTCGAGCCCCCGATGTTGTACGCCTCGCCCGGCCTGCACCGCTCGGCCGCGACCCAATAGGCCTCCATCGCGTCCCGGACGTCGATGAGCGTGCGCACCGAATCCAGGTTCCCGTGCAGAAGCTCCTCCTGCTCGCCGCGCTCGATGCGCACGATCTGGCGGGCGAACGACGTGGCGAAGAGGTCCGCGCGCCTGGGGTTGAGATAGGCGAACATCCGCGTGCGCACCACCCTCATCCCGTAGACGCGGAAATAGGTCCAGCCCAGAAGGTCCTGCGTCGCTTTCGACACCGCGTACGGGCTGGCGGGCCGCATCGGGGCGGTCTCCTTGATGGGGACCTCCTCCGGAAGGACCGCGCCGTAGACCTCCGAGGTGCTGCACAGCTGCACCACGGGGTCCAAGCCCGCCATGCGGATCCCTTCGAGCAGGTTCGCGGTGCCCATGATGTTGTTCTCGAGCACGGCGAGCGGGGTCTGGAAGGAGGCGAGGACGTTGGCGTGCGAGGCCAGGTGGAAGATCGCGTCGGGCCTGACCCTCTCGAGCACGTCCACCACGCTGCTCAGGTCGCGGAGGTCGCACTCATGGACGTGCACCTTGCCGGCCACGGCCTCCAGGTTGCGCCGTCCCGCGGTGCTGTGCCAGCGGGAGATCCCGTGCACCTCCGCGTCCGGGTGCTCCCGGACGGCGTGCTCCGCGAGGTAGCTCCCCCCCGAACCCGTCACTCCGGTGATGAGTATGGTCTTCACCTTGATCCTCCGGCGATCCTGTCCATCAACTCGTAGCGGCCCCTGTCGTAGGGGGCCTCCGGGTGCCGGCGCCTCCACTCCAGGCTGCGCTCGAAGCCCTCCCGGAACGATACCGGCCGCGGCGAAGCGATCCTCCCGCGGACCTTCGAGGAGTCGGGCGCACAGCTGTGCGCCTTGTCCCCCAGCAGCGTGGCGCCGAGCTCGGGGTCGATGCGCGCGATCTCCTCGACCGGGACGTTCACCAGCCTTACCGGCTTGCCCAGCGCCTCGCCCATGGTCTCATAGATGCGGGTCCAGGTCAAGACCTCCCGCGAGGCGATCTGGAACACCTCTCCCAGGACGCCGTCTTCCCGCAGCAGCGGGACGAAGAGCCCGGCGAACTCCGAGCTGTGCGTCAGAGTCCAGAGACCCGCTCCGTCCCCATGCACCACCACGGGCTTCCCCTGCAGGATGCGGTCCACGACGCCGAACCCGAGGCCGGCGAAGCCCGAGGGGCAGGTGAACTCCGCGTAGCAGTGTCCGGGCCGGACCACCACCGCGGGCAGGCCGTTCAAGAGGATGCTCTCGCACCTGGCCTTTTGGTCCGCGTAGCTCCAGAGCGGATTGCCGATGGGAGCGCCCTCGTCCACACGCGGGGACGCCAGCGGCTTGGTGTAGACGCTCGTCGAGCTGATATAGAAGAACCTGCCCGTCCTTCCCTTGAAAAGGGCGACGTCGCGCTCCGCGTCCTCTTCCCGCAGCACGGTCCAGTCCACGACGCAGTCATATCCGAGCCCCCGAAGGGGGCTCGCGTCCTTTTTTATGTCCCCATGCAGGACCTTCGCCCCCGCGGGGATCCTCTCGTCCCGCGTCCCCCTCAGCAACAGCGTGAGCTCGTGCCCTTGCTCCAGGCACAGCCTCGCGCAGGCGTTGCTGATGGCGCCGGTCCCTCCGATGAACAGGAGGCGCATGCGCTAGCGGTCCTCCCGGCTCATGCGTCCTTGACCGCCAGGGCCGTGTCGCAGATGAACCGGATGTCCTCGGGCTTGAGCCCCGGATGGTTCGGCAGATGGAAGCAGCACTCATGGATGCGGTCCGCCATGGGAAGAGGGGTGACGCCGTAGCGGTCGGTCCAGAAGGGCTGGCGCGACATGTTGCCCCCGCCCAAAGGCCGGGTCTCGATGCCCGCGTCCCGGAGGGCCTCGGCCACGCGCTCGCGGTGCTCCTTGGACCTGGCCAGGCCCGCGAACGATATGCTGCAGATCTCGGCCCGCTCGTTCTCCTGGCAGGAGAAGTCCTCCGAGGCCAGGAAGCGCTCCTGGTAGATGCGGTGGTTCTCCTCCCTGCGCCGGATGACATGGCCGATCCTGCACATCTGCGAGAGCCCGATGCGGGCGTTGAGGTCCGAGGAGCGGAGGTTGAAGCCCGGGACGTAGAACGTGAAGGGCCGGTTGAACTCCAGGACCTTGCGCTCCCGGGCCAGCTCGGCCTCCTTCTCCGGCGCGAGGTCCTTGCCCCAGCCGTGGGCCCGGACCTGGATCAGGAGGTCGTGGAGCGCGTCCGAGTCCGTGCACACCATGCCGCCCTCGATGGTGGACAGGTGGTGGCCGTAGAACAAGGAGAAGGTGCTCATGTCCCCGAAACTCCCCATGCGCTTGCCGTCGTAGCGCGAGCCCGTGGCCGCGCAGGCGTCCTCCAGGAGCATGAACCCGTAGCGCGCCTTGAGCTTGAGCAGGCCCTCCATGTCGTTGGGGACTCCCAGCACGTGCACGGCTATCACGGCCGAAGGCTTGTGCTCCTCGAGGAGCTTTTCGAGATGCTTGAGGTCCAGGCCGTAGTGCCTGGCGTCCGCCTCGCAGAGCAGGGGCTCCAGGCCCAGCTGGATGACAGGGGCGACCGTCGTCGCCCACGACACGGCCGGGACCACGACCTTCTTGTTCGCCAGCTTGCCCGCCAGCATGGCGGCGTAGACCATGGCCAGGTTCGCGGAGGAGCCGGAGTTCACGAACACCGCGTGGCGCACGTCGAGCCAGGAAGCCCAGGACTCCTCGAAGCGCCTGCACAAAGGCCCCATGGTCAGCCAGGGATCGGTCTTGAGCCACTCGATGAGGTCCTTGAGGTCCTCCGGACCGATGGTCTTCTCCGCCAGCAGGTATTTCTTGCTCATCAGCATGGCCCCTTGAACTGCGAGATCTCCGGAGCGTCCCCGGCCTCGGGCCGCCAGGACTCGTCCCCCGTGGCCAGGGCGTAGGCGGCCGAGGCGATGGTGCGGCTGTTCGGGTAGAAAAGGTCCTCGAGCACGCGGGTGGTGGGACAGGCCACCGGGGCGAGCCCCAGCCGGCGGGCCTTGAACCCCCCGCCCAGACGCTCCGCCGTCGAGGCCAGTATCTCCGAGCCCGCCCCGCACGCGGTCCAGGCGCAGTCCGCCACGACCAGCCTCTTGGTCTTGCGCACGGAGCGCGCGATGGTCTCGGCATCCAGCGGGCTCAGGCTCACCGGGTCGATGACCTCCGCGCTCAAGCCTTTCGTCCTGAGCAGCGCGGCTGCCCTGAGGCACTCCTGGAGCATGTGCGACACTCCCACCAGGGTCAGGTCCCCGCCCTCCTCCACGACCGTGGCGCGGCCGAACGGAAGGGCATAGGGCTTCTGGGGCACGGGGCCCTTGAGGTCGGCCAGCATCCGGTGCTCCACGAAGACGACCGGGTTGTCCTCGCGGATGCTCGCGATGAGCATGCCCTTGGCGTCGTGGGGGGTGCTCGGCGCGACCACGCGCAGGCCCGGGATGTGCATGAGCAAAGAGTGCAGGGCCTGCGAGTGCTGGGCTCCCTGCCCCCAGCCCCTGCCGATGATGGCGCGCACCACCAGGGGGACGGACACGGAGCCCCCCCACATGTAGCGCGCCTTGGCCGCCATGTTCGCCAGCTGGTTCATGGCCAAGAGCAGGAAGTCCATGCGGATGTGCACGTGCACCGGGCGGAGCCCGGCGAGGGCCGCGCCGATGGCCACCCCGGTCATCGCGTCCTCCGAGAGGGGGACGTCGAAGACCCGGCTGGGGCCGAAGCGCTGCGCCAGCCCGGCCGTGGTCCCGTTGACGGCCTTGAAATCGTCCACCCCGAGGCCCATGACGAAGATCCTGGGGTCGCGGGCCATCTCGACCTCCAGGGCCTCGCGCACGGCTTCGGTATAGGTCAGGAGGCGTTCCATCTCAATAGGCGTCCGTCAGGAGCTCCTGGGGCCCGGGGAAGGGGCTCTCCTCGGCGAAGCGGAAAGCCTCCGCGATCTCGGCCTCCACCTCCCGCTCGAGCCCCTCCCGGACCCCGGCGTCCAGACGCCGGGCCAGCAGCTGGACCGGGTCCCTCTTGAACCAGGGCCGGGCCTCCCGGCGCGTGCGGTAGCCCTTGTCGTAGTCCTCGTTGGGGCCCACGTGCTCGCGCCAGCGGTAGGTCCGGCACTCCACGAAGCTCGGAGCGGACGCCGCCGCCCTCCTGCACGCCTTGTAGACGGCGACGGCGTCGCTGCCGTCCACGCTCCGCGCGGGGATGCCGTAGGCCCGCGGGATGGCGCACAGGTCCTTCGCGTGGCGCGCCTCGACGCGGCTGTGGACGGCGTAGAGGTTGTTCTCGCAGACGAACAGGACCGGGACCTTCTTCAAGGCGGCGAAATTGAGGCTCTCGCCGAGCACTCCCTCGTCCATGGCCCCGTCGCCGAACACCGCGACGGTCAGCACGTCGCGCTTGCGCATGGCGCAGGCCATGGCGTAGCCCACGGCCTGAGGCACGGCCATCCCCACGATGGCGGAAGTCCCCATCATGCCGGCCGCCGTGTCCACCAGGTGCATGGACCCGCCCTTGCCCTTGGAGCAGCCCGTGGCCTTGCCGTAGAGCTCGGCCATCATCCTCTTGAGGTCTCCGCCCTTGGCCAGGTAGAGGGCGTGGCCCCGGTAGGTGCCGAACACGGTGTCCGTAGGCCTCAAGGCTTCACATAGGCCTACGGACACCGCCTCCTGCCCGATGGAGAGGTGGACGGGGCTCTTGACCTTGTCCGTGGGATAGACGCGGGCGACCTCCTCCTCCACGCGCCGGATCCTATAGGCGGAACGGTAAAGCCGCCGGATGTCCATGGACGCTTGAGAATATATCAAGTTAACGGTCCGGCGTGTACTTGAGCCAGACCTTGCGGCTGCGGGGCCCGTCGAACTCGGCGAAGTAGACCCCCTGCCAGGCGCCCAGGAGGAGGCGCCCGTCCTCCACGAGCAGGGTGAGCGAGGGCGAGAAGAGCGAGGACTTGATGTGCGCGTCCGAGTTGCCCTCCGAGTGCCTGAAGCCCGCGTCCTCGGGGATGAGCTTGGACGTGAAGGCCAGGATGTCCCCCATCACGTCCGGGTCCGCGTTCTCGTTGATGGTGACGCCGGCCGTGGTGTGGGGCACGAACACGGTGAGGAGCCCGGAGCCGGCCTTCATCTCTTGGAGGTACGCCTGCAGGGCCTGCGTGATGTCCGCGAGCTCGGCGCGCGAGCGGGTCTTGAGCTGGAGTTCCTTGAACATCGCTGTCCTCACTTGCAGTCCCGCCAGAAGGAGTAGGCCTGCTCTTCGTTCGGCTCGAACCACTCGCCCTTGGCGCTCTTGATGGCCGCCATCCGGAGCGTGATCGCGTCCACCTGCGCTCCGAAGGACTGGTCCCCCGAGAGCGAGCCGGCGATCCGGCCCAGCACGGACACATCCTTGTCCCCGGCGCGGATGGGGAGCGCGAAGCTGCTCGGGCACACGACGAGGATCGAATCCTCCGGACTCGCCGGATGGTTGGGGAACGAACCCTTGATGGACATCCTCAGGATGAGCGTCTCTTTGACCTTGCGCGCCTCCGTCACGTCGCCGCGGAAGGCGTGCAGGGTGTTCATGTACCGGTCGGGGTTGCGCTGCATGTCGCGGTACTGCCAGACGGCCTCGGCGCAGTGGCTGTTCATCGCGCGGCGCCAGCCGGCGCAGCCCGTGGAGAAGAGGAGCAGGCAGGTTAGGAGCGTCTTCATATCTGATTCACCCGTGTACCAGCAAGAGTCCACCGGCCATGGCCGCCATGCCGGAGATGAGGGCGTAGACCGCCACATGGTGCTCCCCGTACTCGTGCGCGGCCGGAAGCAGCTCGTCGAACGAGATGAACACCATGATGCCGGCCACGAAGGCGAACACGAACCCGAAGAACGCGGGGCTCGGGCAGCAGGACAGGAGCGCGAAGCCGAGCAGGGCTCCCACGGGCTCCACGAGCCCGGTCAAGAACGAGTACCAGAACGCTTTCGACCGGTTCCCGGTGGCGTAGTAGATGGGCACGGACACGCTGATGCCCTCCGGGATGTTGTGCAGAGCGATGGCCAGCGCGATGGAGACGCCGATCGTGGGCTCCTTGAGCGCGGCCACGAACGTGGCCAGCCCCTCGGGCAGATTGTGCACGCCCATGGCCAATGCCGTGAACACCCCCAGGCGCATGAGCCTCTTGGGCCGGTGGCCCATCTCCTCGACTTTGTGGACCTCGTGCGGGTTCTCGAACGAGGGCACGAGCTTGTCCACCAGGGCGGTGACCGCCACGCCCGCGAGGAAAGCCCCCAGGGCCAGCGCCCCTCCCCGGAACGGACCCATGACGTCGGCCAGGGAGTCCCGGGCCTCGGGCAAAAGGTCCCCCAAAGCGATATAGATCATCACCCCGGCTGAGAAGCCCAGCCCTCCGGCCAAGACCTTCATGTTGGTCTTGCGCGTGAAAAAGGCCACCGCGCTGCCGATGCCGGTGGACAGGCCGGCCAGGATGGCCAAGCCGAAAGCGAAGAGCACGCTCTGAGTCGTCATGCGGATCGAAGCGAAGGTCCTACGTCAGCAGCCGCTTGAGCAGCTTGAAGTACTGGATCAGGTGCCTGTTGTTCAGGAAGGACCGGCGCACCGTCTTCTGCGCCTCCTCTCCCAGGCGCGCGGCCAAAGCCGGGTCCTTCAAGGGCTTGAGCACCGCGGCCCCGAAAGCGCCCAGGTCCGAGGGGTCCTTGAGCAGCATGCCGTTCGTCCCGTCCTGGATCTGGTCCATCACCCCGGCCACCGCGCTCGCCACCACCGGCTTCGCCTTCCACATGGCCTCGGTCACGGTCAGCCAGAAGCCCTCGTGCAGGCTCTTCTGGACGAGCACCGAGGCGTAGCGCTGCAGGGCGTTGACGATGGCCGCGTTCTCGTCGATGTCGAGCATGGGCAGGCAGGCGAGCTGCACGCGGGCGCGCACCCCGTCCGGCAGCGTGCGCCAGAGCCGTACGGTGTCGGCCAAAGAGCGCGCGCCCTCCGGGTCGTCGGACACGGACTGCACGGCCGGGCCCGCCAGCACCAGATGCGCGTCGCTCTGCGGCGCGACGTGCTCGGCGAACCCTTGGAGCACCCCCAGGGGGTCCTTGAGCCGGTCCCAGCGCGACACCTGCACCACCAGGGGCACGCCGAAATCCGGAGCCGGGCCGTAGCGGACGATCTCGGCGCGGTGGTCCACGCGCGCCGGGGACTCGTCCTCCCGCCGGAAGATGGGGAAGCCCCCCCGCGGCATGGCGTTGCCCACCAGGCCGATGTGGTAGAGCACTCCCTGCACCACCACCGGGTCCATCCCCTGGTTCTTGGGAGAGAACGCGTCGATGGACGGCGGGATGATCTCCACGCGCGAGGCGTCCAGGCCCTCGGGGATGAACTGGCGGCACGAGAAGACGTAGGCGTCCGCGCCGCGGACGTAGGGCAGGAGGAACTCCCACCCCTGGCGCGAGAGCTCGTTGGGCGTGTCCGTCCCGATATGGCAGTCCCAGACCACGACCGCCCCGCGCTTCTTCAGGGCGGGGACGAGGCCCGCGGCCTGCGGGTCGTAGAGGATGACCACGTCCTTGGGCTGGATCGCGGCCTCCAGCATCTGGGCGTTGACCTCGATGGTGGACTCGTAGACCTCCCGGGCCTCGGCGTCCAGAGCGCCCTCGTCCCCGGGCTCGCCCTGGATCATGTTGTGCAGCCGCTTGGTGACCTGGAAGAAGTCGGGCTTGGCGGTCATCACCATCCAGCGGGCGTCGACCCCGGCCCCCCGCGTGTAGCCCAGCAGGGTGTGCAGCACCTCCGCCACCCCGCCCCCGGTCGCCGTGGAGTTGACGTTCCAGATGACCCGGCCCTTGAGCGCCTTGTCCGTGTCGCGCACGGACTCCACCAGGCTCTGGAAATCCCCCTCCTCGAGCAGCTCGTGGAAGCGCATGAGCGGGAGGGGCGAGATGTGCACCTCCTGGACGGGCCGGTGCGACCCGCGGATGAGGTCGGCCCGCTTGCCCATCAGAACCTCAGGTCGGCCCGGACCTGGGTGGTCCGGACGGGGTTCTCGTTGGCGTCATAGGTCTGCATGAGCACCAGGACCACGCGGAGGTTCTCCCTGAGCAGGGCCCCGATCTCTGTCGTGATGACCGTGTTCTTGTTGCGCGTGCGGGTCAGCTCGGCGAAGGATTCGGTGCTGCGGCGCTCATAGACGGAGGCGAAGTCGAGCTTCCCCATGAAGAGGGACGGGTCGAGCCGGACCTCTCCGCGCACCCGCGGGTAGACGTCCATGGGGTCCACGTTGAGGTCCTCGTAGGAGGCTCCCAAGCGGATCTTCCCGATGATGTTCGTGCCGAGAGCGATCAAGGGGCCGCGCCGGCCCGGATTGCGGGACTTGGCGATGCCGTCCGCCTTGAGCACCCCGGCCGTGGACCGGTCCAGGTCGTAGAAACCGTCGAAGAAGGTCGGGATGAAGTTCTCCTCGAGCGCGCGCATCTCGGCCTTGTAGTCGATGAAGGCCGCGTTGCCCCGGAGCCCCGCGGCCATGCCCCGGCCGTTGTCCAGGCACCCCTTCTCCCGGTAGCGGCGGCCGAGGTGCGTCATGGCCGCGTCCGCGTAGAGAGTGGCGGAGACGATCCCGCTCCGGACCACGGGCAGGTCCACGTCCGCGCCGAATACGGCCACCTGGTCCGCGTTCGAGCCGTCGTTCCCGTCCGGGTCGAAGTCCGAGACCGCGGTTAGCCCCAGGGCGAGGCCCCCGGCGAAGGAGGAGGTGTCCGAGCTCAGGGGCCTCACGAAGATCCGCCCGCCCATGAGGTTGGCCCGCTGCACGTCCGTGAGCACGCTCTCGAACCCGACGGTCCCGAGGTCGAGGTCGAGCTGGGCGCCGACTTGGCGCACGTCCGGGTAGCGCCGCCGGTTGGAGTAGCCGCCCATGATGAAGCCGTGGCCCAGGGTCGCGTCCGTGAGCCCGCCGAGCCTGGCGTAGACCGGCTCGCCCTTCGCCCCCCAGCGCGCGTACCAGAGCTTGGTCACGATGTCCGAGGCCGAGTCCCAATCCTGCTTGCGGATCTTCCCGTCGTGGTCGAAGTACATGTAGAAGTCGAAGCCGAGGCCGAGCTTGCCTATGGCCACCTCGGGCTGGAACGCCAGAGCGTTGAATATCTCGATCTGGCCGTCCTTCCAGTTGGTGATCGAGGCCGCTCCCGCGCTGCCGCCCATCTTGAACTGGAAGGAGTCCCCGCCCGGGGAGTCAAGCGCGGGCGTAAGCTCTCCGACGGCCCCGGCCGCACGGGATGGGTCGCTGGAGGACGCGGCCGCGGGCAGGGCGAGCGAAAGGAGCAGGGCCGGAAGGAGTTTCTCTCTCATAGTGAGGAGATGTTAGCAATATTTTGTAACATCCCCGCATCATGCCTTATGACGCGCGCTGCCCCTCCTGCGGCGCTCCCGTGACGGTCCGCTCCCCCTTCGCGCGCTCCGCTCCCTGCCCCCACTGCAGGACCACGCTCTGGCTCAGCCGGGAAGGCGTGGAGGCCGGCCCCAAGATGAGCGCTCCCACGCCGGCCCTTTCCGGCCTCTGGGTGGGAGCGCAGGGCAAGCTCCGCGGACAGCCCTTCACCGTGGTCGGCCGGGTCCGCTACAAGTACGAGCGCGGCTTCTGGGACGAGTGGTTTTTGGCCGGGCCCAAGGACTCGCTGGTCTGGCTCAGCGAGGACGAGGGCGAGCTCTGCCTGGAGACCGAAAAGCCTCTCAAGAAGACGGTCCCCGCGTTCGACCAGGTCCAGGCCGGCTCCATGCTCGACCTGGACGGCCTGCGCTTCGCCGTGGAGGAGAAAGACACCGCGGTGCTCGAGAGCGGGGAGGGCGAGCTGCCCTTCAAGTCCTCTCCGGGGGACAAGCTCTCCTACCTGGACGGGAGCGCGGAGGGGAGCACTGCCACGCTGGAGTACGACGAGGACGGGATCAAGCTCTTCGCAGGGGACTGGCTGGGGCTCCAGGACCTTGAAGTCGAACGGAAGGCCGCCGCGCGGCAGACCCTGAAGGTCTCCTGCCCGAGCTGCGGAGGCTCGCTCGCGCTCAGGCTCGCGGACGAGGCCGAGATGCTCGTCTGCGAGTACTGCGGCAGCCGCCTGGACGTGCGCAAGAAGCCCTACACGGCCCTGGGCCCCATGCTCCGCGCCGGCCCCAAGATGTCCGGCCTGCGCATCGGCATGAGCGGCCGTTTGCGCGGCGTGAACTACGAGATCGTGGGCAGGCTGCGCTACAGGGACGTCACCCCATGACCGCGCCCAAGGTCAAGGCCAAGGAATACGGCTGGGGCACGGAGTGGTGGGACGAGTTCCTGCTCTACTCCCCGGAGCAGGGCTACGCCTGGCTCGTTCGGGAGAACGGCCACTACACCCTGCTGCGGCCCACCAAGATCAGGCCGAGCCGCGACCCTTTCCGCGCCGGGCAGAAGACCACGATCAAACTAGGAGAGGAGCGCTTCCAGGTCTACGACACCGGCGACGCGGTCTTAGACGAGGCCGAAGGCGAGCTCACCTGGATCGCCAAGCCAGGGGACACGGTCAAGGCCGTGGACTGCATCACCCCCCCCCGCATATTCACCGTGGAGAAATCCGGGCAGGAGCTCGAGTACTTCGTGGGCAGCTACGTGGATCCGCAGGAGGTCTACGAGGCCTTCGGCCTCAAGGAGACCCCCCCGGCGCCCAGCGGCATCTACGCGTGCCAGCCTTTCATCTCCTCCCCCAGCCTGGAGCAGTGCAAACGATGGTCCGTCGCGTTCGCGGCCGCGTTCCTGGGCCTGTTCCTCCACGCCATGCTTTTCCCGGGCGGGACCCACATCTTCAGCCAGGACCTGACCAGCTCGTCCGAGCCCCAGGGCATGGTCACGACGGAGCCGTTCACCATCACGCGTCCGGACACCATCTGCCGGGTGGATGTGGACGCTCCGGTGAGCAATTCCTGGCTCTGGCTCGGCTTCGACGTGCTCGATGAGACGGGCTTGGACGTCGGCGAGTTCTCCACCCAGGTGGATTATTACTACGGATCGGACAGCGAGGGCTCCTGGACCGAGGGCGGGACGCACGACAGCGCCCTCATCAAGATCGCGGACCCCGGCACCTACCGTCTGCGCGTCGCGGCCGAGGGAGGCTCGGGCGAGGTCAGCGACCAGGTGTCCATGCCGTTCAGCGTGAGGATACGGGCGGACTATAAGCCCTTGCGCTACTACCTGATCGCGTTCCTGCTGACGGCGGGTCTCGCGGTCCTGCTCTTCTCCAAGAAAGCCATGTTCGAATGCAGGCGCTGGTCCCCCGTGCTCGAGGACGACGACGATGACGACTAAGACCTTTTTCTTCGTGCTGTTCCTGACCGGGCTGCTCGTCTTCTCGGTCCTGGGAACGCGCTACGGCATCGGGCTGACCGAGGCGTCGAAAGAGGACCCGAAGAACGTGCGGGAAGGGACGGCCCAGCCCGGGCACAGCAGGGCAGGACGTTTCTGGCTGTTCAGGTCGGGGAAATAAGGGAGGTCTCATAATGGATATCCAGCGCATCTTGATCGGGATCGGATCGAGCATCTTCTACTCCTTCCTGGGCATGGCGATGTTCCTCTTCGCCTATTGGCTCCTGGAAAAGATCACCCCGTGGTCTCTCGAGAAGGAACTGGTGGAGGACCAGAACACGGCGGTCGGCATCGTGGTGGGCTCCATGATGGTCGGCCTAGCCATCGTCATCGCGGCGAGCATACACGGCTAGTGCAAAAAAAGGCCCTGCTGCTATTCTCAGTATTCGTCGTCGCGGTCTGCGGCCTGGTCTACGAGCTGCTGGCCGGGACGCTCTCGAGCTACCTGCTGGGCGACTCGGTCACCCATTTCTCCCTGGTGATCGGCGTGTTCCTGAGCTCCATGGGCTTGGGAGCCTGGCTCTCGAAGTTCGTCCGGCAGGAGCTCCTGCGCGCGTTCGTGGCGGTGGAGATCTGGGTGGGGCTGGTGGGCGGGCTGTCGGCTCTGGCCCTGTTCGCCGCGTTCGCGTACACGACCACGTATCTCCCGGCCCTGTTCGGGCTGGGCGGGCTCATCGGCTGTCTGATCGGCTTCGAGATCCCGCTTCTCATCCGCATCCTGGCCGAGGAGGGCGTCCTCAGGGTCACAGTCTCGGACGTGCTCGCCGCCGATTATGTCGGCGCTCTGGCAGCCTCCCTGCTATTTCCCACGCTCCTGGTCCCTCATCTGGGCATGATGAAGACCTCGTTCCTCTTCGGCCTGATGAACGTGGCGGTGGCCTACGCCACGCTGCGCGTGTTCAAGGACCGCATCCCGCGCCGCAAGCCGTTGACCGCGCTGTGCATCGCCTCCAGCCTCCTGCTGGGGACCGGGTTCGTCTCCTCGGAGTGGACCTCGCGCAGACTGGAAGCCGCGCGGTATGAGGACGATGTCATCTATTCCAGGCAGACCCGGTACCAGAAGATCGTCCTGACCCGCTGGCGCGACGACGTGCGCCTCTTTTTGGACGGAAACCTGCAGTTCTGCTCAGTGGATGAGCACAGGTATCACGAATCCCTGGTGCATCCCGCCATGTCTTTGGCCAAGCCTGAGCGCATCCTGGTCCTGGGCGGCGGGGACGGGATGGTCTTAAGAGAGGCTTTAAAATATGCCTCGCTTCGCGAGGCATTACTTGTGGACCTGGACCCCGGCATGACCCGCCTTTTCTCGAGCAATCCCATGCTCACGCGCCTGAACGGGGATTCTCTCCTTGACCCGCGCGTGCGCGTGGTGAATCAGGACGCCATGGCGTATCTGCAGGACGATGAAGGCTTCTACGACGCGGTGTTCATGGACCTGCCTGACCCGAACAGCCTGTCCTTGGGCAAGCTCTACACCACGGCCTTCTTCCGTCTGGCCGCTCGGCGCCTTTCCAGGAACGGGATACTGGTCACTCAGGCGAGCTCTCCGTTCTATTCCAGGGAGGCGTTCTGGTGCGTGGTGAACACGGTCAAGGAAGCCATGCCGGGCGCCGACGTGAAGCCCTACCACGCTTTGGTCCCCTCTTTCGGCGAGTGGGGCTTCGTGATGGCTTCCCGCTCTCCCATGCCTGTGGCTCGCATGGAGTTTAAAGTGCCTTTGCGCTTCCTTAATACCGAGACCGCGAGGGCCATGTTCGTGTTCCCCGAGGATCTGGGGCCTTTGCCTTCGCCCGTGAATCGATTGGATGACCAGGCCTTGGTCCGACTTTACGAGAAGGGGTGGGAGAAATGGAACTATTGAGCAGAGACGCCGCTCTGTCCTTGCTGCGCACCCATGTCAAGAGCGAGAACATGATCAAGCATTGCCTGGCCTCGGAGGCCGTGCTCCGGGCCGTGGCTCAGAAGCTGGGCGAGGACGCGGACAAGTGGGCTTTGGCCGGGCTTTTGCACGACGTGGACGTGGAGCTGACCAACGCGGACCTGAGCGTGCACGGGACCAAGGCAGGGGACATCCTTCGCCCTGCCGGCGTTCCTGAAGACGTCATCGAGGCCATCCGCATGCACAACGAGGTGTCCGCCGGGGCCAAGCGCTCCGAGAGGTTCCATAAGGCCCTGGCTGCCGGGGAGTGCATCACGGGCATGATCACGGCCACGACCTTGGTCTATCCAGACAAGAAGCTGGCGAGCGTGAAGTCCAAGTCCATCGTCAAGCGCATGAAAGAGAAGGCCTTCGCCGCGTCCGTGAACAGGGACAATATCCGGGAGTGCGAGGATATCGGGATCCCCCTGCCTGAGTTCGCGGAGCTGTCCTTGAACGCGATGCGCTCTATCGCGGACCAGCTGGGGCTGTAGCAGATTCAGTAGTCGTCAACATGCTCATGGACGATGATCTTGAGCATGGTCTGGTATCCGATCCCGCGCTTTCCGGCCTTTTCCTTCAGCTTGTGGATGATCTCAGGGGCAAGCAGTATTGACGTCGGCATCTGCCGGGTCTTTGGTCGCACGACAACGGCGGAGCGGTCCCGGAGTATGTCATTCCCCAAGTCTCGCCCGCTGAACTCCCGGACCTGGGAGTCCTTATGCTCCCTCTTGGACGCTCGCCTCATACAGCCTCCGTTCCCCTGACCTCATAGGCCGGCATGATATCGGCCGAAGCCTCTCTCCCCGTCTCGTGAAGATCAAAGCCAAGTGCCGTCCCAGGTCGCTCCGCCCCAGGACGAGTCCGCGCCATTCATCGTGAGCGGGTTCGACGATCCTCCCGGCGAAAACGAATCTCTCCTGATAGAACAACGACTCGATCTCCTCAACCTGGACCCCGTGCTTCCTGTTCTTCGTCAGATTGCCCTTGTCCCAGTCGAAATTGTCCGGGTCAGGGATGAAGTCGCGGAGCCACACGGCGGCCTCGCGGTCCAAGACGAATCTCATCGCAGCGATAGTATAGCTATGTTATAGCTATTCGTCAAGAGGGTAGGAAAGGCTCAGTACTCAGCCCAGATCTTCTGCCTGCTGTCCGTGTGCGTGCAGTTGACGAACACGACCCCCTGGCTGCTCCCGTCCACCACATAGCCCCACCCGCCTGAATCGTCCGAGTCTCCGGCCGTGAGCAGTTCGATGGCGTTGGAATCCGCGTGATAGGGCGGCAGCTTGACCGGCGGGATGCCGGGCAGGTACTTGTGGTCCTTGGTCAGGGCGTACGGGTCGGCCGGGTACTGTCCTTCCATGTCCCCGTAGTAGATGCTCAAGGCGGAGCGTATCGTCCCTAGATTGCCCCGGGTCGCTCCTTCGTTCGACTTGCGCATGAGGCCCGTGTCGCCTCCCGCGCTCACCATGACGGTGGCTCGGTCCACGGGCCAGAGCTTGAACAAGCCGTGGTTGAACAAGAGCAGGAAGGTCAGACAAGCCAGATGCAGGACGTAGAAGCCCGGAGGGGGTTCCTCCTCCGCCCCCCATCTGCGGAGCAGGGCGGCGGGCCCATAATAAGGAAGGACCATGCTCGCGCCGAGCCTGACGAGCCTATCAGGGCTCTGCCTCGTCTGCCCGGCCCAACTCACCAGGAAAGCGGCCGCCACTCCGGACAGCGCGAGAAGGATCAAGTTGGCCAGGATCGGCAGATTCGCGGTCCCAAGAGCCAGCCACAGGTCGACAGGCAGACGCCTGGGACTGAGCGTCCAGTCTCCGGAGAGCGCCTCGGCCTTGCCGCGGAACAGGACGCGCGTGCAGTCCGGGTAGTAGCCCCAGCGCAAGGACTCGAGCCCCCTGAGCTCCTCGGGCGGCTCATGCCAGCCCTTGACCCGGAGGTCCACGGTGAGCCGGCTCTCCCCGTAGGCCGAGGTGAGCTTCATGGGGTAGAAGGGAGTCTCCGAAGGGAAGGTGGCTTCCAGGGCCAATGACTTCGACAGCGTGTCGTGCGAAGCCCAGGACACGATGAGGCTGGTCTTGCCGTCGAGTACGGCCGGGAGCCTGTCGGCCACGGGCTTGGGCAGGAGGCAGGACTTGGCCTTGAGGTAGTCCTCGAGCGCCTTGGCGGACGGGGTGTCCACGAGCTCGGACACGAGCCCGCCGAGCTCCACATGGCTGTAAGTCGTGACGTCGAGGGCCTTGGTGGACCCGGGCCCTCCGCCGAAGTTGGGGATGGCGATGGCTCCGAGCACGGCGATGACGCCGATGACGACCAGCCACTGGGTCGCGCCGCAGAAGAGCAGGCATACTCCCGCGAAGGCGGCGATGATCCAGTACTTGACGAGCGCGCGGCGGGCCTTGGCGCGGATCTCTTCTCCCCCCCATTCAGGGGCCTTTTCCACGAGGTCGATGCTGACCAGCCTGGCCGGAGCCGGGATGGGGACTATCCACGCGAGCCTGGGAGCGATCGCGCGGGTCTGCACGGCGAGGGTGAGCTTTTCTATGCCGTCGTCGACCTGGATCCAGGCTTGCTGGGACCTTTGGGCGACGATGTCCGCGGGTCTGGACGGCTCATACGAGATCATGACGCCGTCCGCGCGGGCCAGGCAGGGCAGGAGCGCCGAGAGGAGCAGCCCTACCATAGCGACCCTGGCCCGAGCCACGGGCGGACGAGGACGAGGCCGGCTCCGATGAGCACGGCTGAGAAGACGACGGCGACGCGCCAGGTCTTGTGCTCAGGGCCTTGGCGGAGGGAAGCCAAAGCCAGGGAGAGTCCGAACATCAGGACAGCGATGCCTGGCTCGGCCGCCAGCATGGACGCGATGATGCCGAAGAAGGCGATGACGAGTCCCGCTCGAAGCTCGATGACCGCGCGGGTCAAAGGGACGGATGGGGACGCGGGAGAGACGAGCATGCCGATGGCGGGCCCCCAGAAGGGGATGAGGGCTCCTATGATGATGTACTTGGAACTTCCCCTGGCCAGGGACCATCTATAGAGGCCGAAGCCGACGACGGCCGAGCCCAGGATGAAGACGAGGTTCGAGGAGAATGCGGCGCCGCCGACGATCTGGACGCCGCTGCCCGCCAGGATGATGAGGGCTGCGACGATCTTTTCCTTCACTTCGTCTCAGGCGGTGTTTCAGCCAGGTTTTCAGCCGCTACGGGCTCTCCTTTGACGAGCTTGAAAACGGTCCAGTAGCGTCCCGTGCCCGTGGTGGGGGCTTCGAAGGTCTTGTAGAGCTGTTTGTCCGTGTAGACGGTGACTCTGGCATTGGATGAGGAGATGCCGGTGGACCCGGGCTCTGTGCTGCCGTATTCGTGGACGAAGTAAGTGTATTCCGCTTTGGGGTCCACCTTCTTTATCGTTATGGTTTCGGGGCCTTGTCCGTCCATGTCGTCGCGGTCGAGCTTGGCTTTGTCTTTGACGTGTTTTTTGTCGTGGTAGGAGACGTGGTAGTCTCCTTTTTTTACCAGGTGGGCGTCGAGGTCCGGGGGTTTGTCGCCCCAGTCTAAAATGACGCGCATGTGGCCGACTGGTATCACGGGTGATATTGAGTAGTGGTGGTTGACCAGTGAGCCGAGCCTGAAGAGCATGGGGATCTTGGATTTGACGTAGCCTTCCTTTGTAAATAGGCAGTAGAGCTTGGTGTCTTCAGTGTCCTTGAGCTGGATGTTGGAGATGGTGGCCTTGCCGGTTTCGTCCGTGGCGGCTTCTTCGCCTTCTAAAGTGACGGTGCCGTCGGGGATGGGTTTGCCGGTTTCGGCGTCGCGGAAGTAGAGGATGATGTCGCCTTCCATCTCGCCGTGGGAGGCGATGGCGCGTTCGCGGATGGCTTCGCGTTTTTCGCGCGCTTTTTCTTTTTTGGATTTGGCGTGGGTGGGAAGGGCGACTATGGAAACGACGAGGATCGCGAGCAGGATGCGCGTCATGGGGCCTCCGTGGGTACGGGGATTTTAGCGTTTGGGGTGGGGGGTGTCTAGTAAAGAAATCCGTTGTATGATAGCCCCATGAACCGCCCCCACACCCTCCTCCATATCCGCGAAGCCCTCGAAGAACTCTCACGCACCGCGAAAGAACTCGAATCCGACCCCGACTACGACGGAACAGAGCTCGAGATCGCCCTAGCCCATGCCTACCACCACCTCAACACAGCCTGGAACGCCCGCAACGAGACCGAACAACGCACCACCCGATGCTCGGACGAAGACTACACCCGCTGGACCAAATTCCCGAAAGACCTCGACCTCAGCTACTACGAACAAGACAAATGAGCATCTCCATCAAACTCTACTCCCCCTCCGACGCCAAGGACATGCACGCCGCCGTCTTAGAGTCCGTAGCTGAAGTCGGCCATTGGATGCCCTGGTGCCACCCCACATACTCTCTCAACAACGCCCGCCAATGGATCAAAGACCAACAAAAACTCCACAAACAAGGCCTCGCCTACGAATTCGCCATCCGAGATGAACAAGGAACCTTCCTGGGCGGCTGCGGCGTCAACCACATAAACAACGTCGACCTCTTCGCCAACCTCGGCTACTGGATCCGCACCTCAGCCGCAGGCAGAGGGATAGCCCCGGAAGCCGTCCGCCTCGTCGCAGACTACATCTTCAACAAAACCCCTCTCATCCGCCTAGAGATCGTCTGCGCCATACAAAACATAAGGAGTCAACGAGTAGCGGGAAAAGTAGGAGCGCTAAAAGAAGGTATACTCCGCAAGCGCTGCATCTGCAAGAACGGCCCCTCAGACGCGGTCATGTACAGCCTGGTCAAGGGAGATACCTAAGGTTATACCTCACCAGCCCGGCCGGCTGCATCGTCAACACCCACAAACTCTTCTCATCTAAAGCCATCCCCACCGCCTTCGCCCCCTCCGGCCCGCTCGGATCCACCACCACCTCCCACGAATCCGACTTCTCCAGATCCAACCCCGGCTTATTCCTCAAAACCTTCCCGGTCCTCTCATCCAACACCAAAAACACCTCCCCCCGTTTCAAAACAGCCCGCGGCCTCACCGCCCCCACGGCATACTCTTTCGTGGACCCCCCCTCCTCCAGCTCCTGCCGGTACAACTTCCCAGCCTCAGGATCAGCGGACCAAAGGATCCCGTCATGGAAGAACAAACCCCCGGGCTTGGGCCCAGGGCTATCCTTGGAAACCAACTCCTGCAGCTCGGTCCCGTTGAAGAACAAGGTGCGGAACTTCTTTTCCCAGTTATCAGCCACCAAGATGCGAGTCCCCTGCCCAGCCATGCCGGAAACGTGGATCCTAGGCGCGAACAGCACCTTCTCCACCGGAAGACCCGGCTCCAACTCGTGGAAATACAAAGACTGGGTCAGCCAATCGCTCACGACCAGCTTATTGCCGACGATGCCCACCCCGGAAGGATTAGCGTACGGCAAAGGGTAATGCCGCACTTTCCAAAACCAACGATGCCTCACGAACAAATCCCCGGACACGACAGCGAGCAGACCCACGACGGACAAAACGGCAGCGGCCATCAAACGCCGACGCTTCTTGGAGGCGGGATCCTGCTTGAGCAGCTCCATCATCCGCTCGGCCTCGGCCTCCTTCAAGGCCAGGGCCTTCTTCATCCGATAATTATCCTCGTCGCGGATGCGCTCCATCTCAGCCAAGCGGGTCTGCAGCTGATTCACCCTCTCCTCAAGGGCGGTGCGCAAGACCTCCCTCTCCTCCTCGATCTTCTTCTTCTCGTCATCCTTCCCGGTCAAAGCCTGCTCGCAAGAAGCCAGCAACGCCGTCTGCTGGTCCAAGGTCCTGGACAACTCCTCTTCCAGGGCGCGGAGCCCCACGGACCAAGGAGTATGATCCTCCCAGGCGCGGCTGCGCAGCGCAGCCACCTCGGCTAAGAGCTCTTTATTCTTCTCGATGCACCACTCGGATTCTCTCATCTGCCCCCCTCGGGGATGATCAACACCTGCCCCACCGTAAGCTCTCCCTCAGGACCGATCGAATACCGATTCACCTCGTAGATCTCCACCCACTTCTCGGGCCGGCCGTAATACTGCGCGGCCAAGGACTTGAGGTTATCCCCGTGCTTCACGATATGGCGGATCGGGCCCGAAGGCGCGGGAGCCTGCTTTCTGATGATCACAGGCTTCGGAGGAGGCGGCGGCGGAGGGGTCAACTCCTCCACCACTTCCCCGGAAGGCATGATCATCATATCGATCCTATCCACGCGCTCCGGAGCCTTGCCGAACGGGATGCTCAGGCCCAGACGATGGCTCCCCGCGGTGGCTGAAGGCCCGGAAACGGGGTAAAGGAACGCGTAGTCGACCCGGAAGAACCGCTCCACCAGGCCGAAGCCCACGGAAATGTTCGCGAACTGGCGGGTGCCGATGCCCAGGCCGCCGCGCACGCAGAAACGGTCCGCCAAAAGCCTCTCGACGCCCGTGAACACCTTCAGATCCCGGTCTCTATAGCTCACGTCCGAGGCCAGGTTAAGGAGCTTCCCCACCCTGGCGGCGCCCAGCTTGAAGCCCAAGGGCACGCGCTCCTGCACGCTGAACCCGATGTTCGGCCGGTTCAGATCGGTAAGAGCCAGGCCCAGCCTATAATTCTCGCCCAGCCTCAGCTGAGTCCCCATGTCCATGGAAACGGATGAGACCGAGTCCTTTCCGCCGTAATCGAACACGGGATCCCGCGCCGTATACTCGTCCTGCCCGATCTTCAGCATCAGCCACTTCAAGGACATCCCGGCGCTCCAAGACTCGCTCAGATCCCTGCCGTAGGACAGGCGGAACATATCCTCCTGGTACGCGCCGGAAAGGCTCATATTGCTCCAGGACACGGCCAAACCGCCCCTCTCGTTGCCCAAGGGATGAGCGTAGGCCGCGTAGCCGGCCGCCAGGGAGCTCCCGTCATCTAAGCCCATGTACAGCCTGCCGTAGCTCGACACCAGCTCGGGCCTGGGAAGGGACGCCAGACCCGCGGGATTATAATACCCGGCCTGACCGTCGTCGGCGATCGCGACGAAGGCGTTGCCCATGCCGATGGCGCGGGCTGCGGCGCCTAGGTCGTCATACGCTGCGAGTGCTGGGCGAGAGCCCAGCAAGAGCAGCATCAGTGTCATCAGGACATTCATCATCGAGCTAATATCACTGTCCCGTTCGCAGTCTCTGCCCCCACGCGGACCTGGTACACGTACACCCCCGTCCGGGCCGGCCGGCCTGAAGCGTCTTTGCCGTCCCAGACCAGGGAACCCGACGTCGTGCCGTGTCTCAGGCCTGCCACGCGCGTGCCGGTCAGATCGAACACGTCGCCGCTGGCCACCTCGTCGGCCGGGTTCTCGAAGAAGATCTCCACCGTATCGTTCACCCCGTCCCCGTTCGGGGTGAACGTCTTCGTGGGCACCACCTGGGTGATGGAAAAACCCGCGGTGCGCATGGACTGCTGCAGCCTGTACTTGCCCAGCTGGGTCACCTGGGTCTGCAGCGGACCCAGCTTCACGTAATCCACCCCGTTGAACCGGAACATGGCCAGGCTGTCTTGCGAAAAACCGGAAGGAGCGGAAAGCGCGAGCACGGCTCCGGGGTAGGGGAACACGATGTCGGTCCCGGAGGCGGCGAGCGAATAGGAGCGCAGGACGCGGCCCGACTCCTCGGCGACGTCCCGCGTCCAGACCAGGCTCATGTCCCCGAGCACGCCCTGGGAAGCAGCCGGCACATCGATCCTGGCTCCGCAGTCCTCGGACACGAACACCAGATTCATCCGCTCCGTGTTGTCCAGGCTTGGGCCCGGAGTGGAGGTGCTCCCGATCACGTCCCCGGCCGTCACGCGGTAATAAGCCGAGGCGGCGAGCGAGCCCGCGTGCGTATAGGTCACCACCGTGGTGGACAGGTCCGTCAGGGCCTGGTACGCGCCCCAGACCGAGGTCGCGCGCCAGACCGTGTAATGGTCGAACTCCTGGTCCACCAAGGACCCGTCCGCGTACCGGGTCACGGGGGACCAGGTCAAAGTGAAGGCTCCCGTGCCAGTGTCCCTCGCGCCGCGCAAGCCGGCCACCTCGGCCGGAGGGAACAAGTCCAGGGTCTTCCCTGTCAGGGGGTTGGACAAGCCCGAGGCGTTGGGCGCCTCGTCGGCGGTGCGCAGGGCGAAGTAATACGTCGAGCCGGGGTTCAAAGACGGCACGGTGAAGCTCTCGAGCGCGCCCGCGGCCTGCGGAGCGGGCAGGCCCGCCACGGGCGCTGCCGCGTCGAACTTGGCGAAGGTGTCGATGGGGCCGAGTATGGACACGCGCAGGTCGTAGGACGCCGCCTGGCCCGATGTCCCGTCGTCGCCCGGAGCTGTCCAAGACAGGGTCAGGCTCCTTCGCGCGCAGCTTTGGACGGAAATAGACGCCGCCGCGGGCGGCGTTATATCCGCCGCAGAACAAGCGCAAAGCAGCAGCGACAGCACCCAGCTCATATCTTCCTCAGCTTCCTGATCCTCACCCGGTAGAGCCTCTCCACCCCCTCGAACCCGAACCACACGTCATCGCCCAGCACCATGAACGCGGACAAAGGGCGCGAAGAGTCCCTCAGCCACGGATGCGAGTACACGGCCATGGGCGTGAAGTCCTGGTCGATCTTATGCAGGTACAAACGCTTGGTGTCCGCGTCCGCGATCCAGAGCGCGCCGTTGCGCACGGCCGCCCCGACCGGGGCCGTGCCCTGGGTCTTGAGCGAGCGCTGAGCGCGGAACCCCTCCTCAGGCGACAGGCGGAAGACCTTATCGTCCCCCGCGTCCGCGCACCACAGGTTCTTGCCCTCCAGGAAGAGCCCGGCCGGGGAGGGCCCGGCGCTGGCCGCGCCCTCCACCATGGAGAGCATCCCGTCCAAGGCGTGCTTGGACACTTTCTTGGACCACGAGTCGCTGATGTAGAGCGCGTCCCCCGAGCTCGCGATGCCCGTGGGCCGCACCTCGTCGAGGTGGAAGGATTTAAGCACTTCCACCCGGTCCTCCCGGATCCGGCCCTCGTACACGGTCTGCGCGTACCAGTCCGCCAGCCAGAGCCTCTCTCCGTCGAAGGAGATGCCGGAGAGGTGCGCGGTCGGGATGGCGTAGGCCGCCTCCCCCCCGGACCACCAGCGCGCGAAGAAGAAGCCCGCCGCGGCCAGGACCGCGGCTCCGGCTCCGGCCCATGGAATCCAGCGGGGCATGGGACGCCGGGGAGCCTCGATGAGCGGCTCGGGCTCCTTGGAAACGCCCTGGATGTCGCGCAGCAGCCTCTGGGTGATGGGCCCGGACGGGGCCTTCAGGTCCCGGCTGCTCAGGGCCTTCTCGATGCGCTGGAACAGGTCCTTGTTCTGGAACGGCTTGGACACGTAGTCGGCCGCCCCCACTTGTACGGTTTGGACGGCCGTCTCCAGGGAGCCGAAGCCCGTGACCATGATGACCGGCACGGCGGGGAAGTCGGCCTTCACCTTCTTGAGGATCTGCACCCCGTCCATGTCCGGCAGGCGGATGTCCAGGAGCATCAGGTCCACCCCGCCGCGGCCGAGCGTCTCCAGGGCCAGCCTGCCGCTCTCGCAGTCGAGCACCGTGTAGCCCGCCAGCTCCAGGGTGTTCCTCAGAGCCAGGCGCATGTCCTGCTCGTCGTCCACGACCAGGATGGTGGCCACTTACCCCTCCTCGCCCGAGGTCGGGAGGTAGCACTTGACCACCGTGCCCTTGCCCGGCTCGCTGTCCGCGATGATGGCCCCGCCGTGCAGGCCGAAGATCTGCGCGGCCAACGTGAGGCCAAGCCCGACCCCTCCCGGCTTCATGCTGAAGAAGGGCTTGTAGATCTCCTTCAGGTGCTCGGGCGCTATGCCCACGCCCGTGTCCGAGATGTCGATGCGCAGGATGTTGTTGGTGGGCATGACCATGACCTCGAGTCCGAGTGTCCCGCCCTTGGGCATGGCCTCGACCGCGTTGATCAAGAGGTGCAGCAGGCCCTCCTTGACCTGCTCCGGGTCGATGTTCGCCTCCGGGACCGTCTCCGGGATCTCGTGCTTGAGCTCGATGCCCTGCCGGGTGCAGCGCGCCTGCACCAGCACGCCGAGCTGCTCCAGGAGCTGGCGCACGGAGCAGGGCTGCCGGTGCAGGACCCTGGGCCGCGTGAGGTCCACCAGGTCGTCCAAGCGGCGGCCCAGGTTCTCGGTGCTCCGGATGATGGCGTTGATCGGCTCGCGCTCCTTCTCGCTCAGCTTGAACCTGCCCAGGCAGAACTCCGCGTGGGACTTGATGATGGCCAGGGGGTTGCGGATCTGGTGCGCGATGCCGAACACCAGGTCCTGGGGCGTGATGCCGCCGACCCGCCCCTCCTGCCCCACCATGTCCCGGAGCCCCATCTCCTCGGCCTTGACCGGCGCCGCCGACGGCCCCTTGGCCGCTTTCTGCGGCGTCGACCTGGCCTTCTCCAGGGTCTGCGACATGGTGAGCAGGGTCTCCTGGAGCTCGGACTCCTTCTGGCTCAAGGTCTGGGCGTGCTCGCGCTCCCTGTCCGCCAGGTCGGTCTTGAGCTGCTGCAGCTTCTCCGAGGAGAGCCGCAGGGCCTGCTCCAAAGACCGCACCTCCTCGGTCTTCGAGCGCAGGCGCTCCTCCCAATCGGACTGGCGCTGCGCCATGCGCTGTTGCAGCCACAAGGCCTCTTTCTGGAAGCCCTCCTTGGCCCGCTCCAGCGCGGCCATGCGCTCGTCGAGCTCCTGTCGCATCTGCCCCTGCCGGGACTCGAGCTGCCTCTTCATCTCGGAGGCGCCCGCCTCGACCGCGGCCGAGGCGGTCTCCAGAGCCGCCTTCTGCCGGCCCACCTCCTCCAGGAGCCGCTCGCGCTCGGCCGCGACGGCCAGGGTCCGCTCCCGGTAGGCCTCCTCGATCTCGTCCGACTTGGCCCGGCACAGGGCCTCCCGCGCGGCCACGTGCTGGCGCTCGGCATCCATCTCCCTCTGCCTTCCGGCGACGCGCTCCTCGAGCTCCCGCCGCCAATCGCGCACCTGCCCCTCGAGCACGGCCGTCGAGCGGGAGAGCTCCGCCTCGCGCGCCGCAGACTCGGCGAGCCTCTCGCGCAGCCCGGCCTCCCTGCGCTGCGCCTCGGCCTGGAGCTCGCGGCCGCGCAGGGCCGTCTGCGCCTCGACCTGCTCCACCACGTGCTTGGACACGGTCCGGAGCTCGCGCTCCGCCGACTGGCGGGCCTCGCGCTCGGCCTCCAGGGCCGAGCGGGTCTCGAAGAGCCGATCGTCGAGCTGCTTGGCCTTCAGCCGCAGCTCCCGGAGCTCGACCTCGCGGGACTCGAGCCTCTGCCTGAGGCTCTCGCCTTCTCCGATCCTGGGTCCGGCCGCTCGTGGGTCGTTCATGGTGTCGCCTCTAGGGTATCGCCAGCCGGAGCCCCTTGTTCAGACGCCCGCCGGGCCCGATCTGGTCTTGGTTGACCCTATAGATGTCCGTCCACTTCCCCGCGTCCCCGTAAAGCTTCTGCGCGATGGACTGCAGGGTGTCGCCTTCGGAAACGACATGGATCTTAGGCCGCGACGGAGGCTGAGAGACAACGGCTCGTTTCGCCTCCGGCTTCGCCGGAGACGAAAGTCGTTGCTCCAGCCTCTTCAAGATCTCAGCCGTCTCCTCCTGCCCCTTGCGCGCCCTCTCGAGCTCCTCGCCCATGGTCTTGATCCTGTCCTCGAGCACCGGAGCCATGGCAGAGGCCGCTTCCTTGGGCCGAGGCCCTGAGTCCCAGGCAGGCGGGGACGCGCCGAAGCGCACGGTCATGGTGAAGCGGTGGGTGCCGGCGGTAGCCGCCACCCCGGAGAGAGGGAAGACGAAGGCGTAGTCGAGCTGGAAATGGGCCGCGCGCAGGCCCGCCCCGGCGCTGACGTCCCGGTCGCTCCGGGACCCCAGGCCGAAGCCCATGCGCCCCACCAGGCTCCTGGCGAAGATGCGCTCCATGCCGAGGAGCACGTCCCAATCCCCGTCCCGGAGCACGAGGTCCCCGTCGAAGGTGTAGCCCGGCGGCCGGTAGGCCGCGCCGAACCGGACCGTGCGCGGGACCTTGTCCTCAGACTTTAGCCCCAGGTCCGGCTGGTTGAGCTCCGCGATCGAGAGCCCGGCGGAGAACGGGCCCGAGGAGCGGTAGAGCGCGGCCAGGTCGAGGCCCAGCCCGCGGGCGCTGGTCCCTCCGGAGAACACCGGGTCGTTGGCGAGGTGCGGGTCGCCGCCCAGCTCGTAGCGGCGCTCGAGCAGCTTCAGGCTCGCCCCGAGGCTCAGGCTGGGGCGCACGCGGCGGGCGTAGGAGAAGATGCAGGTCCGCTCCTCGAAAGCGTTGCTGAGCTTGAGGTCCAGCATTCCCGCGGCCAAGGCGCTCCGGGCTCCCAGCGGGTGCGCGTACGCGAGGAAGCCGTGCCCGATGTCCGAGCCGTCGGAGAGCCCCATGTAGAGCCTGGAATACCCGGCCGAGAGCTCGGGCCTGGAGAGCCGGGCCAGGCCCGCCGGGTTGAAATGCACGGCGCTGACGTCGTCCGCCAGGGCGGTGAAGGCGTTGCCCATGCCCATGGGCCTGGCCCCCGCTCCAAGATCCTCGAATCCCGCGAGCGCCGGGCGACAGCCCAATATGAGCAACAGGAGCAAATTCATCATTTCGCCACTACGATAGTCCCGTTAAGAGTCTTCCCGCCCGACTGGAACTGATAGATGTAGATCCCGCCGCGCACGGTCTTGCCCGACTTGTCCTTCCCGTCCCACACGTAGGAGGACCCGGTGCTGCCCACCCGCATGTCCGAGACCTCGGACCCGCTCAGGTCGTAGACCTTGGCCTCGGAGACGACCCAATCGGTATCGTTCTCGAAGAAGAACTCGATGACGTCGTTGATCCCGTCGCCGTTGGGCGTGAAGATCTTGCGCGGCGTCATCTGGAGTATGCTGAAGGACTCCGCCCTCGCCGCCTGGCGCACCTGGAAGCGGCCCAGCTTCGCGGTCTGGACCGTGATCATCCCGGTCGCGGAGTCCAGCTCGCCGCCCAGACGGACCCACTCCGCTCCGTCGTAGCGGTACACCGCCGCGGAGCCTCCGCCCGGGACCTTGAAGGTCATCTCCACCTTGGGCTTGGGGAAGGAGAAGGAGTCCCCGGCCGGCTGCAGGGTCCCGGCCTTCAGGGGCGTGAACTCGTAGGAAAGCAGCGTCTTGCCTCCCTCCTCGGCGGACCGGCGCTCCACCGTGACGCGGACGTCCTCGCCCAGCCCGTTCGTGGCCCGGTACAAAGGCTCCGCCACGCTCGCGGGCATCCGGGCCAGCGCCGCCCCGTCCGCGGAGGCCGCGGACAGGGCGAGATCCGGGGCGCAGATATGGGACTCCTGGCCCTCGTTGCCCTGCAGGTCGAGGGCGCGTACGAGGAAATAGCCCGCTCCCAGCGCGGCCGGCTCGGTCCACGCCAGCGTGCCGGCCGGGAGCGCGGCCTGGAGCGCGTAAGGCCCGTCTCGGCCCGCGGCGCGATAGACCCGGTAGCCGGCCAGGTCCGCCAGAGGAGAGCCGTCCGCGTCGTTCTCGACCGCGCTCCACTGGAGGCTGTAGCGGCCGTCGTCGCCCAGCAGGCCTTTGAGTCCCGGCACGGCCCCGGGCGCGCGGACATCCGGGACATAGACCTCGAGTTCGGCGGACGACGGGCTCTCCAGGCCCGCGCTGTCGAAAGCGGTGAGCGCGTAGTAGACCGAGGCCCCGGCCGCCAGGCCGGTGTCCGCGGCTTGGCTCACCCCGCGCGCGACGGCCAGGACCTGCGCGTACGGACCCCCGCTCGACGCGGCCCTCCAGAGCCGGTAGCCGGCCAGATCGTCCTCGCTGTTGGCGAGCCAGTACAGGGTCACGGAGCCGTGGGCCGCGCTCGAGGCCGGGACAGCCCAGCGCGGGGCGGCGGGCGGCTCCTTGTTCTGGGTCAAGGTCCAGACCGTGCCCGAGACGGCGGACCAGTTCGACCGGTCGTCCGCGGCGCGCAGGGCGAAGTAATAGGTCGTGGCCTCGGCCAGGCCCGCGACCAGCGACTGATCCGGCTGGCCGGCCAAGGACGGCGCCGGGACCGTGGTGCTCTTCGCGGAGAGGAACCGCTCCAGCGTGTCCAGGGGGCCGAGCGGCGACATCCTGAGCTCGTAGCGGTCCGCCTGGCCGAGAGCGGCGTCGTCGCCGGGAGCGGTCCAGCGCAGGAGAGCGGAGGAGGAGCTCACCGAGACCACCTGGAGGTCCAGCACCTGGGCCGGAGGGGTCACGTCCCACTGCGCCCAGGCGGAGGCTCCATTGGGCAGCCCGCTCCGGTTGAACGACTCATCCTCGGACACGACCGCGATGTAGTAGGTGGTCCCCGGGGCGAAGCCCTCCAACATCCGGTCTTCCCGCGTGCCGGGCGCTCCCGGGACCCAGGACTGGGCGTAGAAAGACGCCGCGTCGAAACCCGGCCAGTCCAGGATGGGCGCCGGGGAGTAGCGCACGAAGTACGCGGACGGCCCCAGGCCCGTCGCCGGGTCCTTGGGCGTGGTCCATGCGAGGCGGATGCGGCCCTCGATGCCGCCGGTCCAGGCTTGGAGGTCCGTGATCGCCTCGGGCGGGACCGCGTCCGCCGCGGTGACGGTGGAGCCCGCGGACACGAAGGCCGAGGCCGCGCCGTTTTGGCCCCAGGCCCGGACCCGGGCGTAGTACGTGGTCGAGTGGTCCAGGCCCGAGACCCGGACCGAGAGAGCCGCGGCCTGCGAGGAGGCGTGCACCGGATAGAAGTCGGCCGAGGTCGAGACCTGGGCCTCGTACACGGTCCAGAGCGGGTTTGAGTTCGCCTGCCAGGCCAGGGTCAGCGCGGGCCCTCCGGCCACGGCCACGGCCGGGGAGAGGGGAGGATTGGCGTAGGTCCGGGTGGAGCCGAGCGCGATCCACGCGCTCGGCATACCTTCCGCGTTCAGGGACGTCACGCGGCCGGCGTAGGAGGTGTCGGGCCTGAGCCCGCTGAACAAGGTGAAGCGGTTCGCGGTCACGCTCGTGGCGGCCACGGAGGAGAAATCGTTCGAGGAGACCTGGACACCGTACCGGGTCCCGTCCGGGTTCCCGTTCGCCCCCCAGTTCGCCTGCAGGACGGTCTCAGCCACCCCGGTGTACGCCCCGGCCGAGGGCTCGGCCGCCAGGGTGTACGCGGTCCTCGCGCTCCCGTACTCGGTCGCCAAGCCGTCCGCGTTGAAGTACCGCACCCGGTACCCGTAGCGCGTGTTCATGCTCAGCCCGGCGTCGGAATAGGCGTACGCGCCGGTCAGCCTGCCGGACCCTGTCCCGCCAGGGCCTTCCGTGATCTCGAACTCGCACCCGGTCTGCCCCGCCCCGCTGTTGGGCGGCAGCCTCACGCTCACCCGCATGACCGCGGAGCTCTCCGCCACCAGGGTGATGGCCCCTGCCTGAGGCACGTTCAAGGTCGTGTACGCCGTGGCCGTGACCCCTGGGCCGGGCTCGTCGCCGTCCCCGTTCCTCGTCCGGGCCCGGAACGTGTACGCCGTGTTCGAGCTCAGGCCCACGGAGGTCCAGGGGACGTTCCCGCCCCACCCGGAATCCCCGCCGGCCTCGTTGCCGAGCAGGACGGCGGACGCGCCGTCGCCCAAGTTGCTGATGGTCCCGAGCGCGCGCACCGTCATGCTCGATGGATACGCCGCGTCCACGCTCACGCCCGCCGCCGATTCTATCGCCGTATAGGCGGCGGTACTTACTGCCGCGCTCGCCACCCCCTCCTGATTGCGGGCCCTCACGCTCATGTGCTGCAGGATGTTCGGAGCCTTGCCCCCGCTCGTCCACGCGGTCCCGCCGGGCAGCCACCCGCTCGCGCCCGTCTCGTCCCAGGCGTAGTATTCGGTGCCCGGAGGGTCGTCCAGGCCCCAGGACCAGGTCCAGGAGATCGCGGTCTGGGTCTGGCCGGAATGGCCGGGGCTGCGCGGGGGATTGGCCAGCGTCCTCGCGTCTCCCAGGGTCTTCCATGCGGTGACCGCGTCCTCCGCGTTCAAGGCCTTGACCCGGCCGGAGTAGGAGGTGTCCGGCTTGAGCCCGCTGAACAGGGCCTGGGTGTCCGCGGTCCGGCTCCACGCCACCAGGGTGGCGAACGCGTCCGTGGAGAGCTCGACTACGTACTCGGTCCCGACCGAGTTCCCGTTCGCCCCCCAGTTCGCCTGCAAAGCCGTCTCCGTCACCCCGCTGTACGCCGCGGCAGCCGGCTCCGCGGCCAAGGTGTACCTGTACTTCACCCCGCTGGTCCCGGTGGCCCGGTCCTCCGCGTTGAAGTACCGGACCCGGTACCCGTAGCGCGTGTTCCGGGTCAAGCCCTCGTCCGCATAGGCGTACGCTCCGGTCAGGCGTCCGGACCCGGTCCCGCCCGGCCCTTCCACCACCTCGAACTCGCACCCGGTCTGCCCCGCAGCGCCGTTGGGAGGCGGCCTCACGCTCACGGCCAAGGTCACGGAGCTCACGGCCGCCGCCGTGATCTCGTCCGCCAAGGGAGCGTTCAAGCCCGCGTACGCCGTCATCACGACCCCTGGGCCGGGCTCGTCCCCGTCCCCGTTCCTCGTCCGGGCCCGGAACGTGTACGCCGTGTTCGAGCTCAGGCCCACGGACGTCCAAGCGGCGTTGCCGCCCCATCCCGAATCCCCGCCGGCCGCGTTGTTCAGCAGCACCGCGGACGCGCCCGAGCCCACGTTGCTGATGGTCCCGAGCGCGCGCACCGTCACGCTCGAGGCCCACGCCGCGTCCACTCCCAAGCCGGCGGCCGCCTCGATGGCCGTGTACGCGGCGGTACTCACCACGCCGCTCTCCACTCCCGCTCCGTTGCGCGACTTCACGCTCATGTGGTAGAGCGTGTTCGCGGCCTTGCCCCCGCTCGTCCACGCGGCCGCGTCCGCCACCCACCCGCTCGCGCCCGTCTCGTCCCAGGCGTAGTATTCGGTGCCTGGAGGATCATCCAGGCCCCAGGACCAGGTCCAGGAGATCGCGGTCTGGGTCTGGCCGGAATGCCCTGGACTGCGCGGGGCGTTGGCCAAAGTCCTGACATCCCCCAGGGTCTTCCATGCGGTGACCGCGTCCTCCGCGTTCAAGGCCTTGACCCGGCCGGAGTAGGAGGTGTCCGGCTTGAGCCCGGTGAACAGGGCCTGGGTGTCCGCGGTCCGGCTCCACGCCACCAGGGTGGCGAACGCGTCCGTGGAGAGTTCGACTACGTACTCGGTCCCGGCCGAGTTCCCGTTCGCTCCCCAGTTCGCCTGCAAAGCCGTCTCCGTCACCCCGCTGTACGCCGCGGCAGCCGGCTCCGCGGCCAGGGTGTACCTGTACTTCACCCCGCTGGTCCCTGTGGCCCGGTCTTCCGCGTTGAAGTAGCGCGCCCGGTACCCGTAGCGCGTGTTCCGGGTCAGACCGTTGTCCTCGTAAGAGTACGCGCCGGTCAGGCGTCCGGACCCGGTCCCGCCCGGCCCTTCCACGACCTCGAATTCGCACCCGGTCTGCCCCGCAGCGCCGTTGGGAGGCGGCCTCACGCTCACGGCCAAGGTCACGGAGCTCACGGCCGCCGCCGTGATCTCGTCCGCCAAGGGAGCGTTCAGACCCGAGTAGGCAGCCATCGCGACCCCTGGGCCGGGCTCGTCCCCGTCCCCGTTCCTCGTCCTGGCCCGGAACGTATAAACCGTGTTGGAACTCAAGCCCACGGACGTCCAAGCGGCGTTGCCGCCCCACCCGGAATCCCCGCCGGCCGCGTTGTTCAGCAGCACCGCGGACGCGCCCGAGCCCACGTTGCTGATGGTCCCGAGCGCGCGCACCGTCACGCTCGAGGCCCACGCCGCGTCCACGCCCACACCGGTCGCGGACTCGATGGCCGTGTACGCCGTTGTGCTCACGACCGCGCTCTCCACGCCCTCAGGATCACGGGCCTTCACGCTCATGTGGTAGAGCGTGTTCGCGGCCTTGCCCCCGCTCGTCCACGCGGCCGCTCCCGCGACCCAGCCGCTCGCACCGCTCTCATCCGAGGCATAGAACTCGTTGGCAACGGTATGGTCCGCGCCCCAGGTCCAGGCCCAGGAGACCTCGGTCTGGGTCTGGCCCGAGTGGCGCGGATCCCGGGGCGTGGTGGACCATGTCTTAGTCGAGCCCAGCAGCGTGTAGCCCGTGGGGATGCCTTCCGCATTGAGCGCCTGGACCCTGGCGGAGTACACGGTGTTCCCCTCGAGCCCGGTGAACAGGACCTGGGTGTTCGCGGTCGAGCTCGACGCCGTCAACGTTGCGAACGCGTCCGTGGAGAGCTCGACTACGTACTCCGTCCCGGCCGCGTTCCCGTTCGCCTCCCAGTTCGCGCGCATCTGGAAGTCCCCGCCGTCCGAGTAGGCCGCGGCCAGGGGCTGGGCGGACAACGTGTAGCCGTAGAGCGTCCCGCCGTACGCGGTCGCCACGCCCTCCGCGTTGAAGTACCGCGCCCGGTACCCGTAGCGCGTGTTCGCGCTCAGCCCGCCGTCCACGTAGCCGTACGTGCCGCTCAGCCGTCCGGACCCGTCCCCGCCCGGGCCTTCCACGAGCTCGAACTCGCACCCGGTCTGGCCCAGGATGGGGTTCGGGGGCACGGCCGCCGAGACCGTCATCTGCGCGGAGGTCCTGTCCGTGAGGCTCAGCGTGGACGCGGGGGGCGGCTCGAGCAGGGTGACGCGCACGAGTATCCCGCTCTGCGGCGTATCGACCCCGTCCGCGTTACGGGCCTGGGTGACGAAGGAATACGCCGTGTTCGACGACAGGTCCGCGGACGTCCAGGTCCGGGTCCTGATCCAGCCCGAGCTCGCGCTCCGGGTGAGGTTCAGGATGCGCAGGCCGGAGAGCCCCGCGTCCAGGTTGCTCAGCGTTCCGAGGGCGCGCGCGCTGATATAGTTCGGCCCCACGCTGTCGAAGACGAGGAACGGGGTCTCGATCTGGGTGTAGAGGGTGCGCGTCGGGCCGAAGCCGGAGGCGAGGCCCTCCGCGTTGTAGTACTCGGCCCGGTACCCGTAGCGCGTGTTCGCCAGCAGGTCGTGGTCCGTGTGGGCGTAGACGCCGGTCAGCCGTCCCGAGCCGCCCCCCCCGACCGCGCCGCCCTCCACGTTCTCGAACTCGGACCCGGTCTGCAGGTAGACCGGGTTGGGCGCGGGGGTCAGGCTCAGGGAGATGTCCGCGGTGGAGAGGAAGGTCACGCTCATGTCCCCGTCCGCCGGCGGCTCGATCCCGGAGACGCGGAAGACCTGGGCGCTCTGCGGGGTCTCGTCCTTGTCGCCGTTGCGGGCCTTGGCCGTGAACACGTATTGGGTGTTCGGGGCCAGGCCCGTCGCGGGCCAGCTCGAGCCGTGCACCCAGCCCGAGTCCGTGCCCAAAGTGACGTTGGTGAAGAACGCGCCCGAATCGCCGGCCGTCAGGTTGCTCGGGGTGGGCTGGATGCGGATCGTGATGCTGCTCGCGCTCACGGACGGGAAGGTGAGCACGGCCGGGGTCTCGATGGCGGTGTAGGCCTGCGTGGACGCGGACGCGCTCTCCAGGAGCACGGCGTTCCTGGCCTTCACCGCGAGATGGTACAGGGTGTTGGCGGACCTGCCGCCCGAGGCCCAGCCGAGGGCGTCCGCGACCCAGCCGCTCTCTCCGCTCTCGTCCTGCGCGAGATACTCGGTCCCTGACTTGTTCGTGCCGGTGGACCAGGACCAGGCGATGCTGTCTGCGGTGTTCGCGCCGTGTCCGGCGCCGGAGGGCGCATAGGCCGGGGTCATGGCGGTCGCGCCGTTCGACAGGCCCGCCCAGTTGGGGACGTCGTCCGCCGCGACCACGCGCGCGTAATAGGTCGCGTTGCCCAGGAGGCTGCCGAGAGGGAAGGACTGGGGCTGGCCCGCGGTCGTGCTCGTCGAGAACTGGAGCTTGAACGTCTCCGGCGCGAACACGTGGGCCGGGTCGCTCGAGAAGTCGATGCGGTACCAGCCGTTGATGATGTCGCCCCCGTTCTGGTCGTCGGCAGGAGCGGACCAGAAGAGATTCAGGACCCCGCCCCTGGACCCGGACGCGGCGGTCAGGTCGTCGATATCCTCCGGCGCAAGCACGTCCGCGGCCATGGACCGTCCAGGCAGGATGGCTAGGCCCAAAGTTAAGATGATGCCCAGACGGTCCATATCTAATATATCCATAGGGCAACCGTTTTGCCAATTGCGGAAAATGCAGGTTGTCCACAGGATGCACAAGCCATCCTGGCGCTGCGCGCCAGGATATTCCTTTTGTTTTATAAGCCTAATTTGTTATTCCGTGTTTTGGGCTGTGGACAGGGTTTTTGATTTTCTGGGGTGTGTAGGTACCTGATTTGTGTGATTATTTGCACCTACATAAGTGTAGTGCCGTGGCAACACAAGATTCTAGGACCTTTGCCCTAGACTTTGATATTGAGCCGCCGCATCTTGTCGTACAAGGCGCTGCGGTCGATGTTGAGGAGTCTCGCCGCCTTGGCCTTGTTCTGCCCCGTCCGCTGGAGAGCGTCGAGGATGGCTTCCCGCTCCGCCTCCTGCGCCGCGGCCTTCAGAGGCGACGTCTGCACGGACGCGGCGGTCGGGACCTCCGCGTCCTGCGCGAGGAACGGCTGGAGGTGGCCGGCCTCGATGAGGCCGTCCGCCATCAAGGCTCCGGCGCGCAGGGTGTTCTTGAGCTGCCGGATGTTCCCCGGCCACGGCGCGCTCCTCAGGAGCTCCAAGGCCTGAGGCGAGACGCCGCGGAGCTCCTTGCGAAGGGAACGGCTGGATTCCTCGAGGAAGATATCCACGAGCTCCGGGATGTCCTCCGGCCTGTGCCGGAGCGGAGGGATGACGATCGTGAATTCGTTGAGGCGGTGGTAGAGATCCTCCCGGAACCGGCCAGCCTGCACCTCCCCGTAAAGGGCGCGGTTGGAGGCCGCGAGGATGCGGACGTCGACCGGGATACTCCGCCTGCCGCCCAGGTGCTGCACGCTGCGCTCCTGCAGGACGCGCAGGAGCTTCGCCTGGACCGGAGCGGCCAGGTTGGCCACCTCGTCGAGAAAGAGCGTCCCGCCGTGGGCCAGCTCGAACTGCCCCAGCTTGCGGCGGTCCGCGCCCGTGAACGCGCCCTTCTCGTAGCCGAAGAGCTCGCTCTCCACCAGGCCCTCGGGCAGCGTCCCGCAGTCGACCGCGATGAACGGCCCGTCGCGGCGGAGGCTCCGCTGGTGCAGCGTCCCCGCCAGGACCTCCTTGCCCACGCCGCTCTCGCCCTCGAGGATGACCGTCATGTCCGTGGGAGCCACGCGCTCCACCTGGCGGATCACCTCGGCCATGAGCGCCCCCCTGCCCACGGCGTAGCGGGCGCGGCCCGCCTGGCTCAGGCGCTGCCGCAGGGCGGCGAGCTCGCGCTCGCGATGACTCTCGGCGAGCGCCTTCTTGACGAGGAGCAGGAGCTCCGCGTTCTGGAACGGCTTGCACAGGAAATGGTAGGCGCCCTTCTTGATGGCCTCCACCGCGGTCTCTATCTCGCCGTAGCCGGTCAGGATGAGCATGGGGACGTCGGGCTCGATCTTCTTGAGCTTCTCCAGGAGATCGAGGCCGTACATGTCCGGCAGCTTGAGGTCGAGGAGCACCGCGCAGGGGCCGCCCGTCTCGAAGGAGCGCACCGCGTCCCGGCCCGTCTGCGCGAGCGCCACGGAGTAGCCCTCGTTCTCGAAGACCATCTTCATGAGGAGGCCCATCTCCGGGTCGTCCTCGACCACGAGCAGGTGCCGCTTGTCTTCCGGGTTCATGAGCCCTGCCGGACCGGCAGCCGGACCGTGAACGCCGTGCCCTTGCCCGGGACGCTCTCGAACTCCACGCTGCCGCCGTGCTGGCGCACCACCTCGCGCACCATGATCAGGCCGAGCCCGGTGCCGTGCGGCTTGGTGGTGAAGTAGCGCTCGAAGAGCCTGGGCCGGTCGGCCTCCCGGACCCCGCCTCCGGTGTCGGCGACCCGGATGCTCACCCGCCCGTCGGAGGACGCGAGCCCGACGGTCAGGCTCCCGCCCTTGGGCATGGCCTCCACCGCGTTCATGAGCAGGTTCAGGAGCGCGCCCTTCACGTGCTGGACGTCGAGCTCGACCGGCGGCAGGTCCCGCGCGGCCTCCAGCCCGAGCTCGATGTGCTGCTGCTCGCACTTGAGCCGCAGATGGTCGAGGAGCTCCCCCACGACCGCACGGAGGTCCGCGGGCTTGAAGGAGAAGGGTTTGAGCCTGCTGAAGTCGAGCAGGCTGTTGATGATCTCCCGGCTGCGCTCCACGTTGCGCAGCATGAGGTCCAGCGTCATCGCGAGCGCCCGCTCCTTGTCCTTGGCGTCCCGGACCGTCTCCAGGCTCGTGGAAAGTATGGAGAGGGGGTTGCGCAGGTCGTGGAGGACCTCCGAGAGTATCCTCCCCAGCGTCGCGAGCTTCGCGGTCTGGAACTCGTCCGCCGCGTCGGGGGTCGTCTCGAGGTTCATGGCTTGCCCGTGGAGAGCTTCATCATGCGCAGCTTCGCGATGGCCCGCATGGACTCGAGCAGGTTCGGGTGGCGCGAAAGGATCTCCTCGAACCCCTTCGCCTCGCACCGGAACGCCTGGCAGCCCGGCCCGGCGCTCACGGTCGCGGTGCGGGGCACGCCCACCAGGAAGGCGACCTCGCCGAAGAGGTCTCCGGGCTCGAGCTTGGCGAGCTGCTTGCCGCCGCGGATCACGGACGCGCTCCCCTTGTGCAAGATGAAGAGGTCCTGCCCGCCCGCGCCCTCGCGCACGATCTCGGCCCCCTCCGGGTACGCGAAGAGCATGAGAGAGGAGAGCTTGCCGATGAGCTCCTCCGGGTTGAGGCGCTCGCCCACCACATAGAGGTCGAGGGTGCGGCCGAGCCAGGTGAGCTCTTCGGCGGCGATGTCCTTGCGGATCGGTTCGGCGGCCATGCCCGGACTATTGTAGCAGTTCTGCCCCTCCCAGACTCAGGGTCGTCTTGTGACTACGCTTCTAGGCCGAAAGTCCCGCTGAAAATTGGTATAATGGACCTAGACGCTATCCCAGAGGAGGCGCGCATTCACATGAAGAACGCAAACTCATTGCTCCTCGCTTCGCTCGTCGGACTACCGCTCGTCGGACTATCCGTCGTACAGGCCCAGGCGGCCGAGCTCCCCTCGTTCGCTGCGACTGATTTCAAGTACATGGGCATCAAGGCCCTGCGGGAGTCCGCCCCGCCGCAGGCCCCGGCCGTGAAGGCCGAGCCCCAGGACCGCATCACCAAGGGGCACCTGCTGGTGCAGTGCGGCAACGACAAGCTCCTCGGCTTCGCGGACACCGAAGAGCAGTACAAAGAGACCGTGTCGTTCTGGGGCGCGATCCTCGGAGCGGCCGGCATCGAGATGGGGCAGCCCAGCTTCAAGGACAAGACCATCTATATCCCGTACAAGACCAAGGACGGCTCCGTCATCCGGGACTTCCTGGCCGACCCGAAGCAGTTCAAGCCCAAGGACGAGGCGGACCTGCGCGCGAACAAGGACGTCATCGAGGGCCAGCTCGGCAAGGCCGGGTACAAGATCATCGCCTCCCACGTGCTCGACCTCGAGTACCTGCTGCCGACCTACAAGACCTACTACCTCACCAAGCCGAACGAGGCCCGGGAGCACGAGGCCCAGGTGCGCATCCTGAACCGGGGAGAGGACATCGACTTCGACGTCTTCGAGAAGGAAGGGACCAACATCCTGCAGAAGCCGAACACCTGGATGATGGTCTACCTGGGTCCCGAGCTCGGGTTCGTGACCCGCATCGGCAAGGACCGCGCGGACATCGAGAAGAAGATCAAGGACCGGGTGGACTACCTGGTCGGCGTGGGCAAGAAGATGATCGACACCCGCATCCACGAGCTCAAGCCCGAGGACCAGTGGGAGGACTATAAGTTTTTGGGGAACATCTACTTCTACCAATAAACAACGTCAAGCGACCTGCGCGGAAGCACATCCGGCAGGCCGGCCACGCAAGCCCCCGCAGAGCATCGCGGGGGCTCTGCTTTGTTCTTGCAGGCAAAATCACCTTCGACAACGAAGGTGATTTTGCTTTTCAAGGCAAATCCGCTTTCTGACGCCGCAAGAAAGCCGTCATCTCCCGCGCCGCAGCCTCCCTCGCGAGATCCAACTCCTTATTTGGGCGCGGGAGGACCAGGAGCTCGCAGTCCAAGGCCGCGAACACCCTGCGCAGGCTGCTGAGCCGCGCGTCCACGCGCCCCCTCTCCAGCCTGCATAGATACGCCTGCGGCACGCCTGCCTTGGCAGCCAGCTGGCCCTGTCTGAGCCCCGCGCGGAGCCTTAGCCGCCTGAGAGCCTCGTGCAGGGGCAGGCGGGCATACTCCGCAGGGGACTTCCTGGCGAAGGACGTCACTTCGCCCAGCGGATGCGCCTCGAAGAACTCCCAGCCGTCGGGCCGGTCCCGCATGGAAGCCTCCCGCGCGAGCCGCAAAAAGGCCTCGCAGACCGCCCGCGCGTCCCTCTCATACTAGTACGACTGAGACGCGAAAAAGTTCCCTGAAAATATCCGAGGCCGCTGGAAGGCTGGAGTGGGGGATGGAGGCATGGTCATGAGGCAGATGTGTGGGTATGACGTGCGGTTATTTGGGGATAACGGTCTTGCCCAAAAAGTCAAAATCACCTCCGCTGCCGGAGGTGATTTTGACTCAAAAGACAAACGACTTGGAGATAAATGCCCTTATGAACGACGACCAGGCTAGACCGTCGGCTTCACCTTGAACGGCCTTCCGACCTTCTCGTCCGAGAGGACCTTGGCCACGGTCCGGTCGAGCTCGTCGCGGCTCATGTAGGGCTTCTTCGCGTCGCGCAGCACCTCGTGCAGGTAGAGCTGGCTCTGGGCGAAGTATTCCATGCTGCGCATGCGGCGCG
>Ga0265297_10001404_pt1 | contig 56793 bp, 53 predicted proteins | sample Munlanlwell13791_FD_192502 | JGI IMG/M metagenome (GOLD analysis project Ga0265297, IMG submission 192502) | Leachate microbial communities from a municipal landfill in Southern Ontario, Canada - Leachate well 137-91 | ecosystem: Engineered > Solid waste > Landfill > Unclassified | place...
GGTTCCAAACCAATAACACGTGTCCCGCAAGCCAAAGATTCCAAAACCGGTAAATTAAAACTTTCATACAGAGATGCTGTGAGATAGCCGACGGCCCCTGAATAATATTCTTTTAATTTTTCTCGGGTAATATAATCATCTATAACTTTAATTTTCTTATTTTTTTTATATTCTCCAAAGTCTCCTATTAAATATAATTTATAATCCATAAATTCTTTATTGTTAATAAACGTTTGAAACGTATCGACGATAAACTTAATATTCTTTACTGGATGATTCATACCGACAAATAAAAAATATTTTTCTTTTCTTACTTTTTTATATTCCAGCATGTCAAAAGGTACTCCAAAATTAATCACATGAATATTTTTTGCTTTTGGATAAAAATCTAAAAGTTCTTGCTTGACTTTTATCGAAGAAACAATAAGTTCTGAGCTTTTTTTGACCATATCATCAAGTTGCTTTTTCATTATCGAATAAGAATCAGGATAAAGTTTAGAAAGATACAAAAAAGATAGACCATGGGAAAAAGAAATCGTTTTTGATTTAGTAAAAAACGGAATTGATTGATTTAAAGCTAAATAAATATCCTTTTTATTCTTAATTTCTTCCAATCCTACGGCCAACTTGGACCAAAAAAATTTGGGTCCAATTTTTTTATAGTTTATGTTTTTTTCTTCAACAAACCATTGAGGTTTATTACAGAAAGAATAAATAAAATAGTTATTTTTTTTATCAAAATCCTGCAATGCCTTAATTAAATTATGACTAAAAATATAATTTCCAAACCTTCTTGTTTTTGAAGAGCAAAACGCTCCACCATCCATTGATATTTTCATTTTAGGTATTTGCGGGCTAAAATATAAGCCAATCCAAAATTAATAAACTCGCTGAAAACCGTTATATAGGCAGAGGCAATGTAGGAAAATTTGGGAATAAAAATAATATTTAATATCAGATTAATAAATATTTGCAGCACGAATATACCCAAAACCTTTAATGATTTACCGAAAACGTAAATTATGTTCAAATATATTGAGCTTAATAGTACGAACGGAAGGCCAAAGATAACAATTTGGGCCACAACGATTGATTGTTCAAAGTTTTGTTTTAACAATAACGGCAAAATAAGTGGAGCTGACAAATAAAATGCCAAGGAAATTGAAGTACTTAAAACAAAAAGAAAGAGAAAATCTTTTTTTACTTTATTTTTAAGAGCAATTAAATTTGAGGTTAATTTTGACAAAATCGGCGTTGCCACAATATTATAACCACCGGCCAGAAAAAGAAGTGCTTCAAAAAATTTGTATCCAGCTGAATATATTCCGACCTCCGTATCTGATTTAAAATACTTAAGAAGAAAAATATCCTGCTTGAAATATAATCCGGCGGAGAAACCTATCAGAACAAAAACATAAGATTTTTTAATTATTCCCATCCAATCAATCGGTTTAAATACAAATTTCAGATTTATTTGTTTTTTTACTAAGTAATAATTAATAAGCGCATAAATCACATAAAAAAGAGCAACGGTCAGAAAAACATACGTCATATTCTTATATTTAATGATGCCAAGAATCAATACGGTTGTAAGAAAAAAATTAAAAATAACTGATAGAATCGATGAATTAATTAGTTTTTGTTTTAACGAATTTATGATTAAATAACTCCCCGACCACATGTTGGCAAAGACTGTCAGAGAAATCAAAGAAACATATAGGAGAAAAAAATTATCAAAATGAAATATGAGTGTAGATAGAATTATCAGAAAGAAAATAATTAACGAGAGATAAAATCTAAGCGAATTTAAGGAATTTAATTGGTCATTTTTTTCTTTAGGTAAATATACAAGCCCATAACTGGTTGTCCCAAAGTCCAAAAAAGGGGCAAAAAAGCCGACATAACCCCAGACCAGATTATAAACTCCATAATCCTCTGTAGAAAAATAGCGGACAAGGAAAACAAAAAGAATAAAGTTAAAAATCTTATTAACAACCGAGGAAAAATTTAAACTGAAAAAACTTATTAAAAAGGGTGATTTTATGACTTTATAAATCTTATGTCTTAAGGTACCATACTCCTCTATAAACTTGAGTCTGTTTTTCGCCAAAAAAGATTCCTTTTTGGGATTTTTTTGTGATGTTTCAAAATGATCATAGATAGGTTTGCTGTCTATACCTACCTTAAACCCATTTTTCTTCGCCCTAAAGCAAAAATCAACATCTTCATAATACATAAAATAGTCAGGAGAAAACTTGCCTACCTGTTCAATAACTTTTTTCTTAATCATCATTAACGAACCTGATACAAAATCACACGACTGAAATCTTTTATTCGGTTTTTTTTTGATCAACCCTCCACTCCCGCTCCATTTATCTATTTCGCCGCCATAATAAAATATGTTATTTTGTTTCATTGCTAATCCCCAAACGTCAAATTCGTTTTGTGCATCAAAAAGTTTCTTCCCATTTATATTTTTTAAAGAAATATCTGGGTTTAAGATTAAAAAATAATCGGCTTTGTTTTTTAGCCCTTCTTCAATTCCTTTATTGACTCCGACGGCAAAACCAATGTTATCTATAGAATTATCAATAATTGAAAGATTGTAATCAGGAAATTTAAGATTTTTTATCTCTTCCTTTAATTTTTTGATTTCATTTTCAGGAGTTTTATATGTAACAACAATTACTTGAATTTTCATAGATATGAAGTTTTCAAAAAATGTTTTTTGCGTATGGCTTGGGTCCCTTTAGGGTGAAGCCAAACAAAAAATATTTTGCAAACTTATTAATTTATTTATAAAACAACATACTAAAGTATGTCAAAAATTCCATATAGGCAAATCCTATATCTAATGGTAACCTAAAAAATCCGTCTTTATAACCTTTATCTTTGATAAACCTTGCCCAAAACATATGAGGAGCATAAAAGAATATTTTCTTGAAGCTTGTTTTTTCCCCATTCTTGACTTTTTGTTTCGCCTCCCTTAACGCGTAATCTGTAAATTTCTTATACATTTGATAAAGCGAATTATATGAATAATGATAAACTTTGTTTTTTAAAGTTCCGACTTTCCCTTTTACTATTTTAAAGCTTTCATGAACCAGAGCCGGCTCTATTTTAACGGTACTTTTTTTAAAAAGAATTAGCTTTTTATAATTCTCCCCACCGTATTTCAGTTTTCTCCCAAAATAATGATTCTGAAAGGGAATGCAATATCCAACTTTTAAATTTTGCTTGTCCCTAACGTAGTCCCGAGTATTCGAGACCAAGTGGGAAGTTTTGAGTTTTGACATAATTTCTAACATCAATTCCTTCGAAATGATCTCGTCACTATCAACAACCAATACCCATTCCGTCTTAATTTTTTTTAAACCATATGCTCGCTGTTCTCCTAAATTATGTCCGATATATCGATATATTTTTGCACCAAACTTTTTAGCTATTTCCAGTGTATTATCTGTTGAACAGTTGTCTACGATGATGATTTCATGAACTAAATTCCTGACCGAAACCAAGCTTTGCCCAATCATCCCTTGGGCATTTTTGGTGATCATCAATAGTGAAATTTTTGGCGCCATTATACTCTATTATACCCAAACTGTCGCCTATAAACGGTTGAAACCGTTTTATATCTATCTAATAATCCAAGTGTGGTTATTTGTCCTATTTGTCAAACAAAAAATAATATATCTTTTTTTTCTAAACTAAATAATTATCTTTATTATCTTTGTAAACGGTGCTTAACTTTGTTTCTCTATCCTCAATCAAATAAAAAGCAACTAAGTAATTATTACAAAAATTTTGAATATAGAAATGGATTAAAAAGTGAAAAAAATATTAGATTGCGATCAAAAAAAATTCTTTTAACATTAAAAAAAATAAATTCTTCGGGAAAAACTCTTCTTGATATTGGATCCGGCTTTGGCTTTTTTCTTGATGAAGCAAATATGGCAGGTTTCATAACTGAAGGAATTGAACCGTCTTTAAAATTGTTTCGATATATCGATATATCGAACAAAGTTCATAATATTAATTTTGATAAATATTATCAAGTTAATTCTACAAAGAAATTTGATTTCATAACTTTAATTCACGTAATCGAACATATTAATGAGCCAAAAAAAATGTTTTCGAAAATTACAAGGTTATTAAATCCTAATGGTATCCTTTATATTGAAACTCCCAATCTTAATAGTCATTTATTTAAAGCGGAAAAACAGAATTATACTTTTTTAACTCCACCCGATCATCTTTGGATATTTTCAAAAAACTCATTTAATTATTTTTTGACAAGAAATCTCACTTTGAAGTTAATAAAATCCTCTTCATATAGCGAAACTGAACACTTCATGGGAATTATAAAATCAATTTTTAAAAAGCCTGTAGATAAAATAAAAGTTATTAAACCCGCTAAAAAAGTATTAAATATAAACATTACATTAAAAAAACGACTTAAAATGTTATTGTTTGATAAAGTAATAGCCAATTTATTGACACCTTCATTAAATATGTTTGAGAAAGGAAGTATTTTGGAGCTTTATTTCAAGAAAAAATAAAATTTTGTGGCTTATATACCATTGTTATAACCATTATAACTTTTTATAACGGTTATAATGAAAAAATTAACTGCTATTTTAATATCTTTCTTTTTCTTTTTAAATTTTACAAAATATTCTTTTGCAACTGATTGGATTAAATATCAAAATAACCCAGTTCTTTCACCTTCATCCAATGATTGGGATAGTAGTAATTTATCTTCAGCATCTGTTATTAAAGATCAAGGAAATTATAAAATGTGGTATCAAGCTAATGGAACCCACTGGCAAATCGGCTTAGCTACTTCTAATGATGGTATAAATTGGACCAAATATGAAAATAATCCCGTAATCGTGCCTGCAAATGAATCCGGATTTCAAGAAGCTGAAGTATTGGAACCAGCTGTTTTAAAAACGGATATTTATCGCATGTGGTTTAAATCTAATAATCAAGGCGATACCCAATCTCGACTTCGCTTAGCCACTTCAACCGATGGACTCAACTGGCAAAAAAATCCACAGCCAATATTGATTGGCGAAAAAAGCTGGGAAAACAAAGGAGTTGCTAATCCAACCGTTATTTACAAAGATGGAAAATATTTAATGTGGTATATGGCCTGGGGATATTCCTTACCATGGAAAATCGGCTACGCTGAATCTACTGATGGCATAAATTGGATCAAATATGCCAATAACCCATTAAGTCTACCAAACCTGGGACATGTTGGTGCACCTCACGTTATCTATGAGAATAATAAGTTTTATATGGTTTATCATACCGGCGGCTCAATCCCTAATGTAATATATTTAGTCGAATCGGACGATGGCATTAACTGGCATTGCCAGGAAAACTGTTTAATAATTAAATCTGACGGTAACGGATTCGATAGTTGGATGATGGGTGCTCCGAATCTGATGAAGATAGGTGGAAAACTTTATTTGTGGTATGGTGGTTTACGATATGGAAGCAGTTGGAAAGTCGGATTAGCTATTAAACAGGTGGAAGAAGAAAAACCTATTACGATTTTGATACCAGGTTTTTTTGCTTCTTGGAATAAAGAGGCAATTATTTATAATCAGCCCGTTGCTCTTGACCAATGGAAACTTAATCCTTTTGTTAAAGAATACGAAGGAATAATAAACACTTTTAAAAATCTTGGACTTGTTGAAAATATTGATTTTTATGTTTTTAGTTACGACTGGCGTAAAAATTTAGATTCAATAACATCTGACCTGAATACTTTTATTCAAGAAAAAATTATTAGTAGTTATCCAAATCAAACAATTAATATTCTTGGTCATTCACTTGGCGGTTTAGTGGCTAGAATTTGGCAACAAAAATACTCTCCTTCTTTTATAAAAAAAATTATAACTGTTGGTTCTCCCCATCAAGGAGTAACCCAAACTTACAAAGTAGTTGAAGCAGGAGAAATAGAGAAACAAGATAATTATTTGTGGTTAGCTCAAAAAATAATTTTACAACTTCATAAAGACAGTATAAAAACTGATAAACAGGTTATTAGTGAAAAATTTCCAGCACTTAAAGATTTATTACCAATCTACTCATTTCTGAAAAATGAAAACGGTGAAGAAATTCAAATTAATAATATGAAAATCATTAATTCCTATTTACTTTCTTATCTTCCCATTCCTTCAAGCACAATAGATATTTTATTTACAATTATTGGGAAGAGTGAAAACACGTTATACGGTTATAAGATTAAAGAAAGAACAATAATCGACCAGTTATTAGATTTGTACCCTGATGGCCGGCCTACAAAAAATTCTTATCAAATAGGTGATGGTCTAATTTTGTCAACAAGCGCTAAAATAGGAAATAGTTATAAAGAATTTAATTTAAATCATGGGGAAATAATTTATAAAAAAGAACCAATTTCTTCAATCCTTGATGTTCTTTCATTGTCTTATCAAACTGATCAAATTATAGAAGGCCAAGGTACTCAAATTTCTCCATCAATTATTTTTCTTGTTATGTCTCCTGTTTTTATAACTGTTCAAAATAATTTACAGTCTTATTCGGAAAAAGACGGATTGTTAATAATTGATAATGCACCAAGTGGTAAATATACAATAACTGCCGTTGGAAAAGATTATGGCAAATATTCTATTATTATTGGTAAATTGGGCACGAAAAACGACAGCTGGACTAGAATAGATGGAGAAATAACCCAAGATCCTCCATCAAGTCAAAGTGATATTTATGAGATCGATTTTGATCAAGAAAATGTTGAGCCAACTCCTTCATCAATATTAATTAATACTCCAACTCCAACCATTACTATTACACCTACTTCAACACCCAACCCCACTAACACTTCTTACACTTCAAGCAACAGTCAAACTCTTTCAAGTAGTAATATAAGTTCTTATCCACTAACAAATTTTTTTACGGAAGCAACAAATGACTTCGTACCCAATGTGTTGGGTGAATCAACAACAGATAAAGAAAATACCTCTCCTTTTCCAACAAAAATTCCTAAAAAACTTATTTTTAATCCAACTTTTCCAATCTTTTGGCCTATTATATTGGTTATTGTAGTTTTAATATCTTTTTATTTTCTAATTAAAAATTATGATAAAATCTTTTTATGATTACTGATAATGATATTAAAAAATTAAAGACTGTTTTTGCTACCAAAGAAGAATTAAGGGCACTTGATTTAAAAATGGCAACAAAGCAGGATCTCCAAAAATCTACAAATCAATTGATTGAATTGATAACCGTTGGTTTTGACAGGATTGATAAAGCTATTGAAAAATTAGACGAACATACTGATGTTATCAATAATCATGAACACCGCCTTGACCGGCTCGGAGATAAAGTCTTCGTATAATATGTGATCATTGTATTTTATGAAAAGTGAATAATAGAGTTTTAAGATTGATTTAACGCTGCTAACTTTGAAAGTCTTAAGGCTATAAATCGAGGGTTTGGTTCTCCTCCACCCCAAATTATTCTGTGCTTCGTTCCGGTATTCACCATAATTGGTCTGACAGTTAACATGGCCGGTAATGTCGGACCCGTAATATTTATCACAGGACTTTCATCAAATTGAATAGGCTCAACCTTAGTAACTTGATGAACTAATTGATAAAGAGATAGAACACCTACCATCTCTTGTTCATCGTAATAATTTTCACCTTGGTCTTCATGAACTATAGTGCAAGAACCACAAAGCGGATAATAAAGGGTCGTATAAGGTTTTTCTGTAAGAGTTAATTCTCCTGATTCACCTGTAAATCCCATAAGATGAGCGGTGGAAATAAAATATCTTATAGAATCAATAGTAAAATCATTGTTAGGGATATGTAGAAAAACCGGACTTCGAAATAAGTTTTTTCCCTCTGCCCGGGAAACTCGGCTAATATTACCAAAAATTCTTTCCGTATTCATGGTGGACTCGAGAGGACTTGAACCTCTGGCCTTTGCAATGTGAATGCAACGCTCTAGCCAACTGAGCTACGAGTCCGCTTCTCAAACGCTTATATTCTAATTTTTTCCCTTGTTTTTTGCAACTAATTTATCTACAATGGTAAGTTATGAGCCTGATTAAGAAAATCATTGACTTTGTGATGGATATTTTGGAAACGGTTGTTTTTATCGGCTCACTTTTTATTGTCACCTATCTTTTTATTCTTCAGCCTAATCAAGTTAAAGGAGTTTCAATGGAGCCAACTTTTCATTCAGGAGATTATATTTTAACCAGTAAGGTCACCTATAAATTTCGTTCTTTTCAAAGAGGTGATGTCGTCGTTTTTAAGTCACCAAAAAATCCCGATATCGAATATATTAAAAGAATATTGGGTCTAGCGGGAGACAAGATTGAAGTCAAAGGCAGCGATGTTTTTGTTAACGATATTTTAGTTCAGGAAAATTATATTTCAGCTCAAACCAATCTTTGGGATGGTGGTTATCTTAAAGATTCAACCCCAGTTATAGTCCCAGATAATTATTTATTTGTTATGGGCGATAACAGACCAAGATCTTCTGATTCAAGAGAATTTGGTCCGGTACCGACCGAAAGCATTATCGGCTTTGTTTTTTACCGCTATTTTCCACCCGGTCAAGCAGGTTGGATAAAAAATCCTCTTCCCATTAATCTTCATTCAATCATGAATCTTCTTCATCAAATTTCTTAATTTTGGCGTAGTCACATCTAGACTTCCCTTAAATTCAAACGTTAACTTACTTTTAACTCTTGTTTGGATTATCTCCACCTTGGTTTCTCCGGATTTTTCCAGATCTTCTTTAAATTTATCTATCTCTGCGGCTGAAACATATAAACCTTGACTTTTTACATGATGAATAATTTCTCTGATTAAAGCTTCTGTTCCTGCAACACTTAAACTTTCCATTAATACTTGTTCATAAGCATCCATCATTTCTTTTTTATCTTTCAGTCTTGATAGAACAAATAAATGACTTTTTGATGTCATTTTACTGTAATAGCCATCAATAATAATATCGGGAAGTTTTACTAACCGAAGATAATGGCAGATATTCGAAGGTTTCATTCCGATTTTTTTAGCCAGTTCAGATATTTTGACTCCTTTTTCTTTAACGATCTTACTGATTAATTTTGATTTTTCAAAAATATCCTTTTCTTCTTTTATTTTGTTAATGAGTTTAACTGTGTCTTCATCCATATTAATATTGTATTATAAATAAGATTCTACAATCAGTAATTAGTAATGTGTAATTTATTTAATGAAGTGATTGTCTTAAACAACAGCTACGTATTTTTCGCCGTTTTTTTGAAGAAATTTAACAACCCCCTGTTTTAAAGCAATAATAGTAAAATCCTTGGAGAGCATTGTTCCGGCACCGGCATTTATTTTACTTCCTTTTTGTCGGATAATAACATATCCCGGCTTGACCATACCACCACCAAATACCTTAACTCCAAGTCTCTTGGATCGCGAATCTTTATTTCCTTTTGCGGCCTTTTGAGCCTTAGTATGTGCCATTCTTAATAAAACAAATTTTTAATTTAAAATTTAAAATTTAAAAATTCATTTCAAATTGAAAATTTCAAATTTCAAATTATATCTTGGTTATCTTTATCTTCGTCAGTTGTGGTCTAAATCCTTTTGTCCTTCTGTATCTGACTTTTGACTTAAATCTGGAAACTCTTATTTTATCTCCCTGTAAATGACTTAAAACCTCAGCTTCAACTTGTTGTTTAAGTGTAGGTGTCCCTAATTCAAAAGTATCTTTTTCTTCGTCAAACAAGGCTAAAGTCTCAAGAGCGATTTTCTCTTTTTCCTGTCCAGCCAATCTGTCAACCATTATTTCCTGGCTTTCTTTGACGAGATATTGTTTACCACCGGTTTTAACCACAGCCATTTTCATAATCCAAAAATTATACCTTATTACCCTAAAATCCGCAAGGGATTAAGGTATCAAAGCTAAACTAATCATGAGAGCGACTAACGAAGAGCCTCCGTAGGATATAAAAGGCAAGGTTATACCGGCGATTGGTAGTAAGCCGAAATTCATACCTATATTAACAAAAGTCTGAAAAACAAAATAGGAAATAAAACCAATCAAAATAAGAAATCTTTTTTGACTCTCCCTGTCTTTTTTAAAAAAATAATAGAATACTCGCTTAAATAAAAAGAAAATAGTTAATCCGTAAAGAATCAGAATAATCAGTCCTCCAAAAAAACCGAACTGTTCGATCATCGAAGCAAAAGCAAAATCAGTGTGATTTTCCGGTAAAAAAAGAAGTTTCGTCTGTGTCCCCAACCCCAAACCTTTGCCAAAAAACTTTCCCGACCCGACCGTAATCATGGCCTGAATCATATTATATGAATTTCCCTGGGGATCCAGATGAGGACTAAAAAAACTTAAAATCCGGGCCTTTTGATATTCCTTTAATAATAGCCAGAAAGCCGGAACGGCTATAATAAAAGTAATTAATAAATAAACGATATATTTTTTCGGAATCGGCGAAAAGACAAGCATAGTAAAATAAATAACCAAGTAAACCAAGGAGTTACCCAAATCGGGTTGTTTGAATATAATCAAAGCCGGTAATAATAAATAAAAAAGACTTATTAAGAAATGACTAAAGTTTTCGCCAGCATAATCTTTAAGAACAAAAAAATCTGCCAAAAAAATAATAAAAAAGATCTTTAATGTTTCTGAGGCCTGGAAATTAAAAAAATAAAGCTCTATCCATCTTTTTGAACCTTTAGCTTCCAATCCTATCAAAAAAGTCACGATTAAAAGAAACACCAAAAACCAATAAAAAAATTTACTGTTAAGATAAAAGAAATTTCTGCCAATTCGTTTAATGATAAAGAAAATAATTAATCCTATTACAAAAAATACTAATTGGTGATAAAAATAATTTTTATCAATACCGAGAAGATTGAATAGACCAAACAAGGTAATCAAACACGAGCTAACAAGAATTGTCATAATTTAACTTCTATTTTGTCCCCTAGTGATATTTTTTTAGTTAAAACTTTTTTCTTGATCATTTCTTGAAAATTTTTTAATCTTTCGGGAATCACTAGATTCACTTTCTCGTCCTGTTTTATTCCCATTTTCTTTCTTTGTTCTTGAATGGCTCGCAAAACATCTCTTGCCTCTCCTTCAAGTTTTAATTCTTCCGTTAATTTTGTATCATAGGCAACATCAAGATCTTTTCCTTCGTTAAAAACAATTTTTTTAACATTTAATTCTTGTGATAATAATTTTGAGTAATCTTTTAGGTTTTTCTCGATTTTAAATTGACTTGTTTTTATTAATGTAACTTCTATTTGGGCTAAGGGTTGTCTAACTTTGATTGATAATTCCTTTCTTTTCCTGTGACCAATTTCAGTTATTTCTCTTACCAATTTCATATCATTAATTAAATCTTCATTCACTTTCTCTTTAAATTCAGGCCAATTCTCCAAATACACAGATTCTTTTCCTGTCAGATTAGTAAAAATTTCTTCGGTGACAAATGGCATGAATGGAGATAGAATTACCGAAAGATTAACTAAAATTGTATATAAAGTATCATAGAACGACTGCTTATCTTCTTTATTATCAGAATTGGACCAAACTCTGTTACGACTTCTTCTTATATACCAAGTCGAGACATCACTGACAAATTTTTCGATTTCCAAAGCCGCATCTTTAGCATTATATTTTTTTAAACTATCCTTAACATTATTTGTCAACCAAACAAATCTATTCAGTATCCACTCATCTAATATATTTTTTGATTTAATTTCAAATTTTAAATTTCGAATTTCAAATTTATCCAGATTGGCGTACTCCACAAAAAATTTATAAGTATTCCATAACATCAAATAAAATTGTCGTCTGACTTCATCTGCTTGTTTGTAGCCAAAAAGAAGATTTTCTTCCGGATTATGGCGGCAATACATCCAGCGCATCACATCAACTCCGATTTTATCGGCACCTTCGTTAAATTCAATCATGTTTCCCCAACTTTTATGCATTGGCCTGCCATCTTCACCGGTTAATGTGCCAAAACCCAAAACTGTTTTGAATGGATTAGTATTTTCCAAAACTGAAGACATAGCAATCAGCGCATAAAACCAGTTTTTAAACTGTCCGGGAAAAGATTCCGTAATGAAATCTGCTGGGAACCATTTTTTCCATTCTTCTTTATTTTTTAAATACAGCGGCTCACCTTGATTATTTTCAGTAATAGTTGAATAGGCAACAATTCCAGCATCAAGCCACGGATTGCCAACATCATCAATTCGAGAAATTATTCTTTGGCATTTTAAACATTTTATTTTTACCTCGTCAATAAAGGGTTTGTGGGGTGAACGATTCTCAAACTTATCCCAGCCGGAAACAGCCCGTTTTTTTAATTCCTGTTTTGAGCCAATGACTTCAAATATTCGACATGATGGACATTCAAAAATAGGCAGAGCCAATCCCCAATACCGATTTTTCTTGCTGATTAACCAATCATGCATATTTTTTAACCAATCTAGTTCCCTTTCCAATCCAAACCCCGGTATCCAATTTATTTTCTTCGCTACCCCAATCATTCTTTCTCTCAATGTTTGATTTTTGGATTTTACATCCATGCTGATATACCATTCGTCAGCGACTTTCCAAACCAACTCCGCCTTACATCGCCAACAAGCCGGATAACGATGTTTGTAATTATGGATTTCAAAAACTAAATCTTTTTCTTTTAAGTAATCAAGAATTATTTCGGGATGTTTTTTGGCATTTTTTCCGCTTAAGAATCCCAGAGTTGGCAGATATGTTGCCGAATCATCAATTACCGGAATCATAGGTAATCCTAGTTTTTTTCCTAATTTAAAATCTTCAACTCCGGCGGAAACTGCTGTGTGAACCATGCCGGTTCCTTCATCAGTAGTCACTGGTAAGATATTTTTATCGGTTGCCACTACCGTGTGAAATGTTTTTGGATTTTTTTTAGCTACCTCGGAAACTGCAGGCAAATCATCAAAAGGCCCTTGATATTTTAAACCAACCAATTCTTTGCCTTTGACTGTTTTAACAATTTTTTCATATTTACCCTTAAATGTTCTTTCAATTAAATCTTTAGCTACCCAAAACAAGCCACCTGTAGTTCCTTTAACTAGTGAATAGTCAATGTCTTCGTCGACAGCTACGGCAATATTAGCCGGAATTGTCCACGGCGTCGTCGTCCAAACTAACAAATATTCATTCTTTTTATCAATTATCGGTAATTCTAAATAAACAGCTTGATGAACGACTTCCTTGTAATCTTCAGTCAACATTTCATGTTGTGATATGGCAGTTTCACAACGAGGACACCATGGCACTGATTCGTGGCCTTTATAAATCCAACCGTTTTCATAGCAAGTTTTTAAAAAGTGCCAAATCATGTAGTTGTTTTCATCAGTCATGGTAAAGTAAGAGTGATCCCAGTCGGCAAAATATCCTAAGCGCTTTGACTGTTCTGTCTGTATTCTGGAAAATTTTAAAACTCTGTCTTTGCAAAGCTGGACAAACTTAGCAATCGAGGATTTTTTATCTCCCGGCACTAAGTTTTCAATATCTTTTTTTGAGTGAAGTTTCAATTCTTTTTCCACTTCAACTTCGACCCAAAGACCTTGACAATCAAAGCCGTTTTGGAATCTTTGTCTATAGCCTAAAAGATTATAAAATTTTGGCCATAAATCTTTGTAAGTACGGCCCCAGGCATGATGAACGCCCATTGGATTATTGGCAGTGATTGGACCATCAAGAAAAGAAAAGTAATTATCAGAATCGTTATTTCTCGTTAAATATTTCTTAACTAATCCTTTTTTTTCCCATTCCAATAACCACTTTTTTTCCATTTCAATAAAATTCTGCTGGCTCTCCACAGACTTAAACATATTTTAAGATTATATTAAACGAAGGAAAGATTAACAATTGATTTTCTTTTAATTTGAAGACCGTGTACCGGAAGTAAACCACTTAATAAGCCACTCTGAACACTTGGCGGTAAAATATTCCATTCATCTCGATGCTCTAGGAAATAAACTAATGGCGGATATACTTGCCCTATTTCATATTTTGGCACATATTTTTTATTTTCTTTCATAGGATTATTGCTTCATACCAATCTATTTACTTTCAAATATTATCATTTTTTTTAAAAATTGTCAGCATTTCATTTAAAATGTATAAATAACTCTAAGCTGTATAAGCTTTACTTATCATGTAAAATTAATATAAAGCTTATGACAACAATTGTTGAGGATCTCAAAAATAAGTTTTCTGGTAAAAAAGTTTTAGTTGTGGGATTGGGATTGCAAGGCGGAGGATTGGGAGTGGCGAAGTTTTTTAACGAACTTGGAGCAAAAGTAAAAGTGACTGATAGAAAGACTTCTCAACAACTTGACCAAAGTTTAAAACAACTTCAGGGATTAAATATTGAGATAACGCTCGGCGAACATAAACTGTCTGATTTTTTAGAAGCTGATGTAATTTTTAAAGGTCCATCAGTTCCTTGGGATTTACCTCAACTTAAAGCAGCTCAAAGAAAAGGAATTCCAGTTGAGATGGAAACGTCGTTTTTTGCCAGTTATTGTCCTGCCAAAATTATTGGGATAACAGGTACTCGTGGTAAAACAACTACTACTATGATGATCTACGAATTGTTAAAAACTAATGGACTTAATCCTTATCTTGCCGGAAATATTCCTCAAACACCGGCAATAAATTTACTTAAAACAGTTAATGCAAATGATTGGGTAATACTTGAACTTTCCTCCTGGCAATTATCAGGATTCGCAAGCAAAAAAATAAGTCCACATATTGCCGTTTTTACCAATCTTTATCCAGATCATCTTAATCTTTATGACAATATGAATGATTATTTTTCTGATAAAAAAGCTATTTTTTCTAATCAAAAAGAGGATAACTATTTAGTTATTAATGAGAGTTTAAAAACAAAAATTAATCCTCAAGAAGTAAAATCAAAAATAATTTATTTTAACGGCCAACAATTCAATGAAGAATTCCAGTATTTAAAAGGCGAGCATAATAAAGAAAACGCCGCCGCCGCCCTAGTCGTTGCAAACATTCTAAACCTCGATTCACTACAATGTATAAATACATTAAAGTCTTTTCAGGGAATCCCCTATCGCCAGCAAATTATTGGCAAGAAAGATAATATTATTTTTATCAACGACACTACTTCCACTACACCAACGGCAACCATTAAGGCAATTGACGCTTTTGCTGATAAACCCATTTATCTTATTTTGGGAGGTAACTCAAAAAATCTGCCCTTCGATCATTTAATTAATGAATTAAACAAAGTAAAAAAAATAATTCTTTTAGCTGGAACATTTACTCGAGAAATCGAATCTAAGTTAAAAGAAAAATATATAGACAAAATTACTGAAACCTATAGCGACTTGGAAAAAGCAGTTTTAAAAGCTTACAAGCTTGCAAAAATAGAAAAAGAAGAAACTTATGTTTTATTTTCTCCAGGAGCCACTTCATTTGCCATGTTTGATAATGAATTTCACAGAGGAGAAGAGTTTAACAGGATTGTCAAAAACAAATGCGTTTAAAAAAAAGCCCAAAGTATCACAAATTTTCCTGGATGTTTTTTCTGCCGATAATCTTGTCTTTGATCGGCCTTTTTTTTGTTTTTGAGTCTTCTTCAGTCAAAAGTTTTCAGGAATTTAACGATAGTTTCCATTATTTTAAACTACAGGCAATTTGGATTGGTTTGGGAATAATTTGCATGGTATTCTTTTCTTTCTTTGATTATCACAATCTTTATTATCTTTCCTTGATCTTTATGCTTTCAACCATAGTTTTACTTTTGTTTGTCTTAATTCCAGGTATTGGCTACACGGCTGGAGGCGCCAGACGCTGGATTGATTTGGGCATGATCAATCTTCAACCCACCGAGTTGGCTAAATTTTCCGTAATTATATATTTGTCCTCGTGGTTTACTCAAAGAGAAAGACGAAGGTTTTTTTCCTTTTTGATTCTTTTATCAATGCTTGTTTTTTTGATTATCCTGCAACCAGACATGGGAACAGCCATGATAATATTTCTCTTAAGCATTTCCATTTATTTTTATGCCGGCATTGATCTTCATTATCTCTTATTTTTAGCACCGGCTTCGGCCTTGGGCTTTTTTATATTAATTAAAATTTCTCCTTATCGACTACGCCGCTTTACGGCTTTTTTAAATCCGCAAAATGATCCTTTGGGCATTGGTTATCATATCAATCAAATATTAATATCATTGGCAGCCGGAGGAATATTCGGCCAAGGAATAGGCACTTCCCGCCAGAAATATTTATTTTTACCCGAAGCTCATACTGATTCTATTTTTGCCATTATTGCGGAGGAATTTGGTTTTATCGGTTGCATCTTCTTGTTTGTTTTATTTTTTTCACTTATTTTTAATGCTTATAAAATAATTGCTCGTGCTCCAGACAGATTTGGCCGCTTATTGGCCGGCGGCATCTTTGCTTTTTTTAATCTTCAGATAATTATTAATCTGGGCAGCATGGTAAATATCATGCCCCTAACTGGTGTCCCGTTACCTTTTATTTCTTATGGAGGATCAAATTTATTAGTCTCTTTTGCTTTAGTGGGGATTTTGTTAAATATTGCCAAAAAATCATAGATATAATATAAATTATGAAAATAATAATTACCGGCGGACATCTTTCGCCTGCCCTATCTGTTATTGATGAAATCACCGTTTCACATAAAGAAACAGAAATTATTTTTGTGGGAAGAAAATATGTGTCGGGCAAAGATAAATCGCCGACACTTGAATATAAGGAAATAACAAAAAGAGAAATTAAGTTTTATCATCTAAACGCCGGTAGACTTACCCATGTTGCTTCTTTATCTTCACTGATAAATTTTCTAAAAACACCTGTTGGTTTTATCCAAGCATTAAATATTGTCAAGGCAGAAAAACCTAATCTTATTCTTTCTTTTGGCGGATATTTGGCTCTTCCGGTTGCTTTTGCGGCTTTTCTTTTAAAAATACCAGTATATTCTCACGAACAGACAATTTCCCCCGGGCTGGCCAACAAAATAATTGATAAGTTTGCTAATAAAATTTTTATTTCCTTTGAAGAAAGCCAACATTTTTTTTCCGGAAAGAAAACGGTTCTAACCGGCAATCCTGTAAAAACATCAGTCTTAAAAATAATTAATAAACCTTTTAATATTGAAAAAAACAAGTTCGTGCTTTATGTGACCGGTGGCTCTTTGGGTTCCCACAGTATTAATGACCATATTCAAAAAATCTTAAGAGAATTATTAAAAAAGTATATTGTTATTCATCAAACAGGAAATGTAAAAAATTATAATGACTTTGAAAAATTGAAAAATTTTAAAGCCAGGCTTCCTCCAGAAATTAAAAATAATTATTATCTGGTTGAACATTTCAGCGAAGATGAACTGGGATATATCTATTCCTTAGCTGATTTGGTCGTCAGCCGTGCTGGAGCTAATACTTTTTTCGAGCTTATTTTTTTAAAAAAGCCGACTATTTTCATCCCTTTGCCCTGGGCGGCAAATCAAGAACAGTTAAAACAAGCGCTTATTTTTCAGAATGCCGGAACTAGCGAAATCTTTAATCAGTCCGAAGATTCACAAAAACTTTTCCTCTTAATTGAAAAAGTAATCAACAATTTGGACAAATATAAAAATAATTTTAATAATTTGATCAATCTCTATCATAAAAATGCAGCTAAAAATATTGTTCAAGAAATTTTTTAAGCTATCGTTTTATCTTCCAATTATCGTTGTCTTTTTTTTTCTTTTTTATTGTTTAAACAGTATTTTCACAGTTAAAACTATTGTCGTAAAAGAGGAAAAAAAAGACATTAAGAGTTTAACTGTGTTTAAAAATAGAAATATATTTTTTATTTCTGAAAACGAAATTAAGGATCTGCTTCTTTTAACAAATCCTACAATTGAAGGCATTGAAGTAAAAAAAATTTATCCTGATAAATTGGAGATAGGTATTAATTATTATTCTCCTCTTGGTTGCCTTAAGGTTGATGGTGGATATTTTATTCTGGGAGAAAACGGAAAAATATTGGATAAAAAAAGAGACGAATGTTTAAATTTACCCTTAATAACTTATTACCAGAAATTTAATTTTTCTTCTTACAAATCAGGACAGTCGTTTGATATTCAGGATATTAAAACTTCTTTGTTTTTTCTTCAAAAAATCAGTGAAATCGGAGCTCCTATAAATAGTATTGATATCAACGGTTTTGATATGTTAGTATTTAATCTAAAGGATAAGAAAGTTTATTTTACGGCTGGAAAAGATCGGGAAAGACAAATATACGAATTTGAAACTATTTTTACTGAATTTAAGCGGGAAGGCAGACAAATCAAAAGTATTGATTTGAGATTTGAAAAGCCAGTTATAAAATTATGAATGACCAAATAATTTCGGCTATAGACATAGGCAGCTTCAAAACAGCGACAATTGTAGGTCTTAAATCGGAAAAAGAAGATCAACTTAGGATTATTGGTTATAATTCAACCCCTTCAAAAGGCGTAAAAAAAGGATTGATAGTCGATATTGATCAGGTGTCCTCTTCAATTGAAGAAAGCATTGAAAAAGCAGAAAGGATGGCCGGACACAAAATTAGTAAGGTTTTTGTTTCTGTTGGTGGTCCGCACATAACCTCATTAAATTCCCATGGTGTTGTAGCTGTTTCTAATCCTCAAGGTGAAATCAACGAAGATGACATAAATCGAGTAATAGATGCAGCTAAAGCTATATCTTTATCATCAACCAAACAAGTAATTGAAGTCACTCCTCGGGATTTTATCGTTGACGGACAATCGGGAATTAAAAACCCTGTCGGCATGACCGGAGTCAGACTTGAGGTTGATACTCACATTATCACTGCCTCTCAAACCAATCTTAAAAATATTGACCGTTGTTTATCTCTTTTAGGACTGCAAAATGCCGGTTTTATTTTTTCAGGATTGGCATCAGCCGAATCTGTTCTCAATGAAACCGAAAAAGAGTTAGGAGTGGTTTTAGCCGATATTGGCGGCGGAAAAACCGATATTTGTATTTATACCGACGGTTCTCTTTCATATTCAACCTCAATTCCAATTGGAGCCAGACATATTACCAACGATATTGCCATTGGCTTACGAGTATCGCTTGATTCTGCCGAAAAAATAAAACTTTTTTTAAGTAATAGTGTAAAAACCAATAAGAATTTAAAAAAAGATGACGAGATTAGTTTACAAGCCTTAAATCTTCCGGAAAATGTTACTGAAGTTTCTTTCAAGACTGTTTTTGACGGAATTATCATTTCCAGATTAGAGGAAATTTTCAAATTAATTTTTGAGGAAGTTGAAAAAAGCAATTTAAACAGCAATGTTCCGTCAGGATTGGTTATTACCGGTGGTGGAGCTTTAACTGTTGGCATCTTAGAAACTGGAAGAAAAGTTTTAGGCCTTCCTATAAGAATAGGTACTCCCGAAGGAGTGGGCGGCTTGGTTGATGAAATAATTAATCCTCAAAGCGCAGCCATTGTTGGTCTTCTTCTTTATAGTTTAAAAAATAATCTAAAAAATGAAGAAAACTGGAAGAATTTTAATACGGTTTTGAAAGATTTTTCAGTTGGTAGTTATGTCGGCAAAGTAAAAAACTTTTTTAAGCAGTTTATTCCATAGAATATGTTGATCAGACCGAGGGCCGGTCAGGCGGCGAAAATTAAAGTTGTAGGAGTAGGTGGAGGCGGAGGAAACGCTCTTTCTTCAATGGTGGCCGAAGGTGGCATTACCGGGGTTGAATTTATTGCTATCAATACTGACTCTCAAGCTCTTCTAGCCAATAAAGCTTCAATTAAAATTCAAATCGGTGAAAATCTTACCAAGGGCTTAGGGTCGGGAGGAGATTCGGAAGTTGGTCGACAGGCAGCTGAAGAATCAAGAGAAAGAATCAAAGAAGAACTTCAAGGTGCAGATATGGTTTTTTTAACTTGTGGTGAAGGTGGTGGCACTGGTACAGGAGCATCTCCGTTGATAGCTGAAATAACTAAGGAATTGGGTATCCTGACAATTGCGGTTGTCACCCGGCCGTTTGAATTTGAGGGAACCCGAAGAAAAATTTCAGCTGATGACGGCATAAACAAACTTAAAGAAAAAGTTGATACTCTGATTGTTGTTCCTAATCAAAAAATTTTGCAGGTGATTGATAAAAAAACATCAATTCTTGAGGCTTTCAAAAAAATTGATAATGTTCTTCATCAGGGAGTCAAAGGTATTGCCGAACTGATTACTACGCCGGGATTGATTAATGTTGATTTTGCTGATGTTAAATCAATTATGAGCAATGCCGGTACTGCCTTAATGGGAATTGGGGTTGCCAGCGGCGATAAACGTGCCTTGATTGCCATCAAACAAGCTATCTCTTCTCCTCTTTTGGATATTTCAATCGAAGGCGCACGGGGAGTTCTTTTCAATATTGTCGGTGGTCCTGATTTGACCATGACCGAAGTTGATGAAGCTGCCTCGATTATTGCCAAAACAGTTGACCCTGATGCAGAAATAATTTTTGGGGCTGTAATTGATGAAAAAATGCTTGATCAGATAAAAATTACCCTTATTGCCACCAAGTTTGATAACCAAAGATTAAAGATGTTCAGTTTTAAAAGAGAAACAACTGCCGCCAATATTTTAGCTGAAGAAAAAAAAGAACAGGAAGCATTAACTACCCCAACAAAATCTGAAGACCAGGAAGAAGATTTTGAAGAACTGCTGGAAGAAGATTCCGAAATCGAAATCCCCGCCTTCTTACGAAAAAAATGATCTCATTTAATTTTCTTTTTGTTTGAAAAAGTATAAAAAATGACTATTTCCAGAAGATTACAAAGCGCCATGGTCCACCGCCGCGGTGGTTTTTGGCGCACTAGAAATAACCAAAAAGAGATGTATTTACTTGGTTTTTATCTTCATTACTTAACAAATTAATTCTTTTATTTCTTAATTCATTTTTAGTTTCAATATCTAAATTATCTGCTTCATCAAGTAAGGAAATTATTGCGACAGTATTGTCATCACCGGCGATGCGGTTACACGAAATCTTTTTACAACGTAAACACTGGTGAATCACCATCAGCTCACCACTGGTTCTTTCGGTAAACACATTGGTTTTAATGTTTTTAAAAGTTAATCCTATTGGCTTCATCTTAGCACCACATAATGATCTTCTGTCACCCGGAATTTTAAGATCCAAATGTTTAGACCAAAGACAAAACGAACAATGGTTTCTATGTTTTGTTCCTAATGCAGAATTTGAAATTATCGCGCCACAAGTCAGACATCCAAAAGATGTCTGACGCAGACAAAATCTCTATTACTATTATTACTATAATTAAACCTTATCATCCAATCCAATTATATCAGTTTTCTTGTTACCAGCAGTCCGATATATCGATATATCGAACAAAAACTAGAAAGAAGTGTAAAGAGAAATTTTTATTTAAGATATTTCTCAATATTTTCATTATGCTCCTCGATGGTTTTGGAGTAATGCATCACGCCTTTGGTGTCGGAGAGGTAGAACCAATAAGGTGTATTTTCGTCGGCGTTGATCACGGCTTTAATGGCTGAAAGAGACGGATTGCAAATCGGGGCCGGAGGCAACCCAGGATTTTCATAAGTATTAAAATCTGATCTCAATTCGATATCGTCTTTTGTTAAGGTTTTCTTCCACCAGGTCTTTTCAATCGGCTGATAACCCAAAGCATATTGTACCGTAGCATCAATCTGCAAAGGCCAATCTTTTTTTAATCGCTTCAAAAGAATTCCGGCGACTTCTTTTCTATCCGTCTCACCCCTGGCTTCTCTTTCAACTAAAGAGGCCAAAATGATTACTTCTCTTTCCGATATTTTTTTTTGTAGAGCTTCGGCTTTAAGAGCGCTATCGAATTTTTTATTGAAATTAGCGCTTAATATTTCCAATACTGATCCAGCGGTTGCATCTTTTGGAATCAAATAAGTGTCGGGAAAAAGATAACCTTCCTGAGCAGATCTTATAAATTCAGTTTCCGGAATATTAAAACTCTTGGACAAAATCTGGGCGATTTCTTCTTTCCGCAAACCCTCAATAATGGTCACCCATTCATCCAAAGTTCCGTGAGTCAACTGTTCGGCAATCTGATAGACATCTTGAGACGGCGACAATCTAAAATCTCCGGCCTGAATTTTCTTTTCAATCCCCAGTTTCTTGGCCACCAGATAAAAAACAACTCTGCTTCTTATTAATTTTTGCGTTTCCAGTGCGTTAGCCACTTCATTCAAGCCCTCTCCCTTTTCAATTACAAAAATCGTAGTTTTCGTATCCTTTTTATCAACCGCCATTGTCCCCTCTTTAAAAAACAAATAAAAACTTAAGGCCAATACTGCGACAACCGTAACGAGCAAATACATTTTTTTCATTCTATTTTATAAATTGGAAAATTATTAAGAGTTATTTCCGCCTCTTTTATTTTATAAGTATCGGTGGCATAAAAAGTAAATAAAGATTCATTCTTAGTCACTTTTTCATCAAGTTTTTTCAACAAATAAATCCCGGCGTACTTATCGTGCGGTGCGCCTAGGATCTTCGTAATCGAATTCAAATTGTAATTATCAATATCCTTAATTGTACCCGATTTCTCTGCCTTAATGTCCTTATGATGTCCTTTTATTTTGAAATTGTCAACCCCTATCTGATCGTTTCCACCTTGAGCTTTGATGATTTGCCTGAATTTTTTCATGGCTTCACCAGAAGCTAGAATTCGCTTAACCTCATCCTCACCGTTTTTGTTGATTTTGGCATCTTTAAAACAAATATTTAAAAGCTTACCCGACAGTTTCAAAGCCTTAGCCTCAAGCGCGAGAGATCGACCTTTTTTCTGTTCCAGGACATTGAGAGCATCCTGCGCTTCCAAGGCCGGCCCTACCCCATAAGCGGCCGGCTCCAAAGTCTCATTAATATCAACCACAATTTTCATGTGAAATTTTTCAGCAATGTCTTTAAATTTTTGGGCAATTTTTTCAGCGTCGCTGTAATGACGAATCTTCATCGTCTTGCCCACGGGCAAATCGATAATCAGATGAGTAGTTGAAGCAGCCACTTTCTTGGCCATGACCGAAACTATGATTTTATCAAAAGCTTCAAAAGACAACGGCTCCTCAATCCTGATTAAAATATCATCAGCCGGAGCAATGCCCAGTTTTCCGTTCCAGACAATACAACCCCCGACTTCATTAACGATTTTTTCCACCTGTGGCACAGTAAATTCCACCTTGGCCAATACTTCCATTACATCGGCCGTACCAGCCGGAGTCGTAATCGCACGGGACGAAATCTTGGGGATCTTAAAACCGGCAGCTGCAATAATTGGGACAATAATCAGCGTCGTCCTTGTTCCCGCCACACCACCCGTTGAGTGTTTGTCGGCAACAATTCCTTTAAAATTCAATTTGTTACCGGTCTCAACCATGGCCTTGGTAAAGTAGTAAAGCTCATCAGGAGAAAAACCCTTTGTAAAAGAAGACGCCACAAAATAAGTTGTCAAAATATCGCTTAATTTATGGCGACAGATTTCATCCATTAGATTATAAATCTCGCGATAAGAGAGTCTCTTACCAAGCAACTTTTTCTGAATAGATTTTACAGCCGCCACTTCGTGCGCTTTGTCATCATTCATAAGGTGGTGCATTAATTTCCACAATTCTCTTTTTGTATTCTTTGATTCTTATGGCCAATCTTGTAACCAAATAAATTTCCTGGACTTCAAAAATCCAGCATAAGAATAAGTATAAAAGAAAGTAAACAATACTGCCAACCAACAACAAAAAGAATACATTAATTGTTCTTGAAGTATCAAAGATTAAACCATCCATCAGTTTCATAAGATAATAGACCACGATTGATGAAAGCAAGGTTGTAATCAACATTTTTCCTGTTTCAAAAAAAAGAAAAGCCAAATTAAAACCCTGGACTCTTCTGTAAAGAATAATAAACAAAAGAATAACATTGGCTATCATTGAAACCGAAAATGATATAGCCAATGACCAAACCGGGAATTTAAAATAAAGTACAAAAAGAATGCTTAATAAAGTATTAATGGCTACGGAATTAACACTGATCACAAAAGGAGTCTTCGTATCCATCAATGAATAAAAACAGCGGGTCAAGAAATAATAAGCAGCATGAAAAGGCACCGACAGAGAAAAATAAGACAGAGCAACTGCCGTATCCACAGTAGCTGCCCAGTCAAATTTTTCTCCTCCGAAGAAAATTCTAACTATAGGAGTTCTGGCAAATATGAAAAAACTCATGATCGGAATAGTAAAGAAAAAAAGTTTCAAAATTGATTCGATAACAATTTTTTTAAAATCTTCTATTCTTTTCTGCTGATAAATTTCAGAAAGGTAAGGTAAGGAAGCTTGGCCAAAAGCTACTCCTACCACCGAAACGGGCAACAATTGAAGTCTTTGAGCTAAATAAAAAACAGTATAGGCACCATTTCCCAGGAAAGTCGCTAAAGTAAGATCAACAGTAACATCAATTTGAGAAACAGCTACTGTAATAACTCTGGGAATGGTCATTCTTACAAATGCTATTAATCCACTGGTTTTTTTTAAAATTAAACGATAAGTAAAGTTAGATTTATAAAAAAGAGGTAATTGAACTAGGAAAAAAACAATTCCCCCGATAACTACTCCAATAATCGGAGCCATAAGACCAAAATTAGGTGCAAGAAACATCGTTGCCAAAATGATAACAATATTGTAAAGAATTGGGCCGATTGAGGTTAAAAAGAAAATTTTATTAGCCTGCCCCAAACCGGTTAAAATATTGGCAAATATCAATATCGGCAGCTGACCAACTAAAAGAATTCGGGAGTAATAGATTATCAATTTATTTTTCTCAGGGCTAAAACCTGGAGTAATTGCCGGAATAAGCCAATCCATGGTCAAATATAAAATAATTACGCAAAAAACTGTCAGCACCAGGATAAGATTAATGATTGAAGAAATATTTTTATTTAATTCCTCCTGATCTGACTGAAACTTGATAAAAATAGGGATAAAAGACGAAGTAAAAGCTCCGGTAATTAATACTTCGAAAATTAAATCGGGTATTCTAAAAGACGCAAAAAAGATGTCTAGCTCTTCTTTATTGAAAAAAGTAGCTAAAGTATGATAACGTAGAAAACCAAACACACGGGAAAGAATTATCATCAAGGCTAAAATGACAGCCGAAGAAAAAATTGTTTGTTGTTTTGAAAAAACGAATTTGCTTGTCCTCTCAAAGAATTTCTTCATATTTTATACACAAAATGCTCTTGACTTTAATAGTTAAATGGCGTTAAATGGTTATATATGGTTTTTTTTGGTGAATATCAAGTTTCCAACACTGCTCCCGGCCGATTCCTTTTACCTAAAAAACTAAGAGAACTATTAAAGGGCACTACATTTATTCTAACAAAAGGTTTTGACTTTTGTTTGACAGGTTATGATAAAGACGATTGGGAAAATAAAGCCAAAGAATTACTTCAGGTTTCACTGTTGGAAAAAGAAAATCTAGAAAAAAGACGTTTTGTTTTCTCATCGGCTGTTTATTTGGAGATTGATGAACAAGGCAGATTTGTCATACCCAGAAACCTAATAAACTATGCTGGATTAAACGAAAAAATAATTATTATTGGTGTCGGTGATCACTTTGAACTCTGGAACAGCGACAAATGGGAAAAATATAGCAAAGAGAATGTAAAATAATTTAAAATTTTAAATTTCAAATTTTTTGAGACACACGCCTGTACTTTTAAAACAAGTAATTACAGCTTTGAATATCAAGAACGGTGGCTTATATATTGATGCCACTGCCGGACAAGGCGGACATTTGAGAGAAATTGCGAGCCTTGGAGGAAAAGTACTGGGAATTGACCGTGATATCCAGCAAATTGAAAAATTGAGAAAAGAATTTAAAGATCAATCAAATATCAAATTGGTTCAGGGCAATTTTGCCGAAATAGAACAGATTGCCAAAACCAATGTTTTTTTTGACATAGATGGAATTTTATTTGATCTCGGGCTTTCCATGAGACAAATTGAAAATCCGGGTAAAGGATTTTCTTATAAAAATAAACAGGATTCTTTGGATATGAGACTGAATGAAGCAATTGAGATGTCAGCCGCAGATTTGGTCAATAGTCTGGATGAGGAAAAATTATATGACAAATTGGCTAGATATTCTGAAGACATTAATTCCAGAGTAATTGCCAAAACAATTATTCAAGAGAGGAAGAAAAACGAAATAAAAACCGTAGGAGATTTGCTCATAATAATTGACACGGTTGTTGTTGATCAAAAAGAAAAATCTTATGCCAGGATTTTTCAGGCCTTGCGAATAATGGTCAATGACGAAATTGGTAATTTGAAAAAGGGGCTAGAAGGAGCTTTAAGAATTATTAAAGACAATGGGAAAGTGGTTGTTTTGACTTTTCATTCGGTTGAAGATCGAATTGTTAAACAGTTTATAAGAGAAAACAATTTAAAAATTATAAAAACCGACATTAAAAAATCTGAAAAAATGCCTTTTGAAAGATCGGCAATATTAAGAGTTTTTTCAAAGTTATGAATATTTTTAAAAGATCAGTCTGGGTAATATTTTTTATTCTTTTGTCAATAAACATTTTTATATTTGTCCATAGTATTACTTTGGGCAGTGAAATAAATTTTTACGAAAAAGAAATTAAAAAAGTTCACCAGGAAAATATCGAATTAAGCAATAAGACTTATGAGATTGATTCTCTGCAATACGCTGCATCTATGGCCGCTAATCTAGAGTTTACTCAAACGGCAAAACCTTTTTATTTAGAAGGTCAAAAGTACGCGCTGAACAAATAGTTTTTTATCGCCTTGTCTAATATATGATAAGAATAAAAATAACATATTTCTTGTTCCTCTGTCTTTTTTTATTGATTATTGTTAAGCTTTTTTATCTTCAATTTTTAAATCAAAAATCAAGCACAGATTATTATCTTAAAACAAATAAAATTTCTGCCGAACGAGGCCGGATTTTTGATATTAACGGACTGCCTTTGGCCGTCAATAAAACCAATTTTCTTTTGTTTGTGGAACCCAAAAAAATCAAAGATAAAGATTACCTGATTGAAAAAATTGATAATGTATTAGAGATGGATCAGGCGTCGTTATCCGCCCTAATCGATATGAAAAAAAACTGGGCTGCAATCACAGTTATAGATGAGCAGACAAAAAATAAAATTAAAAACTTTAACCTCGCTGGTCTTGGATTTGAGGAGAGAACTCAAAGATATTATCCTGAAGCTTCCCTTGCTGCTCACCTTTTGGGTTTTGTCGGCAAGGATATTAATGGTGAAGACGTCGGATATGTCGGGGCCGAAGGATTTTATAACAAAGAACTGGCCGGTATGCCTGGGGTAATTAAAACCGAAAGAGATCTTTTAAACCGTCCCATCTTAATCGGTACTCAAGAAAAAGTTGATTCTGAAGATGGCCGAGACTTATATTTAACTATTGATAAAACTGTACAGGAAATAACTAAAACCGAATTAAACAATGGTATGGAAAGGTATCGAGCTGCAAAAGGCTGTGCTATCGTAGCCGATCCGCAAAGCATGAAAATACTCGCTCTTAGCTGTCTGCCTGATTTTGACGTTGAAAAATATTATGAATTTTCAGAAGAACATTTTAAGAATACTGCTATTTCCGATCTTTTTGAACCAGGATCAATTTTTAAACCTCTGATTATGGCAGCTGCTCTTGAGGAAAAGAAAATTAAGCCCGATGACATTTATAATGAGACAGGACCGATAAAAATAGCCGAATATCAAATCAAAACCTGGAATGAAAAGTATGAAGGAAAAATATCAATGACCAGAATTTTGGAAAAATCATCAAATGTCGGTATGGTTTATATTGGAGAAAAGTTGGGAGCAAATAAAATATATAAATATCTACAAAAATATGGATTTGGCGAAATAACCGGAATAGATCTACAGGGAGAGGCTCCGGGATATTTAAAACCCCAGAAAAATTGGTATCCGATTGATTATTCGGTAGTAACTTTTGGCCAGGGAATAGCCGCAACTCCAATCCAAATTATTAGAGCATTTGCTTCAATTATTAACGGTGGAAAACTGATAAAGCCGCATATTCTAGGAGAAATTGCCAATGGTGAAAAAAAACAGGAAATACAACTTGATGTTGTTAACCGTGTAATCAGTGAGAACACATCGAAAATTATAAGAAAAATGCTTTTGGCTACCGTTGAAAACGGAGACAGCAAATGGGCAAAACCTGCTGGCTATTTAATTGGAGGCAAAACCGGAACCGCTCAGATACCGATTGCTGGCCATTATGATCCGACCAAAACAGTAGCTTCTTTTGTAGGTTTTGCCCCATATAATAACCCTAAATTTATAGTTTTAGTTACTTTAAGAGAACCTAAAACGTCGCCATGGGGTTCGGAGACCGCCGCGCCAATATTTTTTGAAATAGCTAAAAAATTGCTCGTTTACTATAATATAGCACCGGGACAGTAAAAATAGAAAATTGTTTCATTAATAAATTACGAATTGCACATTACGCATTTCAATCCGTAATTCGTAATCCGTAATCTAACAATTATTAAATTAAAATGATATTACAAAAGTTAAAGAATATTTTCCATTTGTTCGAGGCGGTTGTCGCCAATATTTATTATGGTTTTCCCAGCCGTAAGCTGAAAGTTATTGGGGTTACCGGAACTGACGGTAAAACAACTACTACTTCATTAATTTATCACATCCTTAAATCATCAGGCAAAAAAGTATCGATGATTTCGACTGTTTATGCCAAGATTGGTCAAAATGAATATGATACCGGGCTTCATACCACTACCCCAAGTTCATTTACTGTCCAGAGATTATTAAATTTGGCAGTTAAAAACAAGGATGAATATTTTGTTTTGGAAACCACCTCACACGCTCTTGATCAAAACCGCGTCTTTGGCATCAAATATTACATTGGCGTTTTGACGAATATTACTCATGAACATTTGGATTATCATCAAACTTATGAAAATTATTTAAAAACAAAGGCCAAATTATTATTCTCGTCACAAATTGTCGTATTAAATAGTGAGGATCAATCGTATGAACAAGTAAAAAAAATGATTAATGGCAAAAAAATCTATACCTATGAATGCGGTCAATATAATGATAGTGTTGCCGAATTTAACAAATATAACTATTCGGCCGCACATACAGTATGTAAAATTATTGGTATTCATGAAGATCAAATCTTTAAAGCCATCAATACTTTTAAACTTCCACCCGGAAGACTAGAATTAGTTTATGACAAGGATTTTAAAGTCATTATTGATTTTGCCCACACTCCAAACGCTATTGAAAACGCATTGAAAGAAATAAAAAAACTTTATGTTAAAGATAAAGGCCACTTGATTCACGTTTTCGGTTCTGCCGGACTTCGTGACGTAACCAAAAGACCTTTTATGGGCAAAGCCAGCTCAAAATATGCTGATTTTTCCATTATCACCGAAGAAGATTATCGCACCGAAGACCCACAGGAAATTGCCAACCAAATAGCTTCAGGTATGAATAATCATAAATATAAAATAACCATCAATAGAAAAGAAGCCATAAAACAAGCTATTAAAATGGCTGGAAAAAACGACGTCGTGGTTGCTACCGGTAAAAGTCATGAACAAAGTTTATGCCGCGGAAAAATAGAGTATCCGTGGGATGAGAAAAAAGCAATTATAGAGGCTTTATGATTATTTACGATAGTTCGCTACAAATTTTCTATTCCGACAAGATTAATGGCCGGAAATACTTTTCCGGTTTTGGTACTCGTCAATTGGGCGATGCCAGACATATTTTTAATTTAGTCAATTATTTTTCTTCCATAAATCTGACCAATAAGAAAATAGTCGTTCCCGAACAGATTCATTCAACTAATATTTCATTTTTAGACTCTCCGACACAAGAAAGATTTATTAAGGTTGAAGAAACAGATGGTGTAATCACTAAAAATAAAGAACTTATTTTGACTATTAAAACTGGAGACTGCGTTCCCATAATTTTTTGTGATAAAAAAGCCGGTCTCATTGGTATTTCTCATCAAGGCTGGAGGGGATCTTTAAAAAAAATGGTTCATAAAATGGTTGCTCGGATGATTGAACACGGTGGACAAAAAGAATCAATTATTGCAGCTATTGGCCCGGCCATAGGCGATTGTTGCTATGATATTGACGATGACCGTTATTATTCATTTCTTGAGGAACTGGAAAATTATACCAATTTAATTTTTCACCTACGATCCGGTAAAAGACATTTAAGCCTGGTTCAACTTAATTACTTATTGCTAATTGAGGCCGGAATTAAAAAAGAGAATATAGATTTCTTTCCTTTTTGCACTAGTTGCGACCAAAAACGCTTTTTTTCATTTCGAAGAAATAAAAAAGAAGATTATGGAGAGATGTTAAGTTTTATCACGATCAATACCGACGATAAAAAATAAATTTTCTATTTTTGATCTTCAAGATCTATCTTCTATTTTCTACCTTCCATCGTCTGTATTTAGGTTATAATTAGAAGATATCTATGCTAAGACGCGCTAAAAACGTATTTTTTATTGGTATCAAGGGTGCAGCCATGGCTAACCTGGCCTACATTTTGAAAAAGATGGGGAAAAACGTCGAAGGAGCAGACGTGGCCGAAGAGTTTATTACTGATGAAATTCTTAAGAAGAACAATATCAATGTCAAAATCGGATTTAATGAACAAGATCTGCCCGAAACAACCGATTTAATTATCTACTCGGCGGCTCATTTGGGTATAAATAACCCTCTGGTCAAAATAGGCCAAAAACGCGGCATTAAAATTATTCATCAAGCTCAAGTTTTAGGCGAATTAATGAGCCAGTACAAAACAAAAATTGCAGTTTGTGGCTGTCATGGAAAAACAACCACCTCCTCTCTACTTGCTTTTGCTTTATCCAATCTAAAAGCAAATCCTGGTTATGTTGTCGGCGTCCCCAAGTTTAATCAGTACCCAGGCGCCAGTTGCGGAAAGAAAGATTATTTTGTGATTGAGGCTGACGAATATGGCGTCAATCCCCCATTAGATAAAACACCTAAATTTAATTTTTTAAATCCTGATTATATTATCTGCACTAATATCGACTTTGACCATCCTGATGTTTATGCAAATTTTGGAGAAACAAAATCGGTTTTCTTGAATTTTTTTGATAATAAAAAACTTATCCTCTCGGCTGATGATCCTGCTACTATCGAATTAATAAATAGATTAAATAAAAACCAATATGCAACTTATGGTTTTTCATCTAACGCTACGTTGCAAATAAAAAACTTAAAAACGGAGGCTGATAAAACTGGCTTTGAAATGATTTTAAAAGGAAAATCGCTTGGTTTTTTTGAAATTTCCCTTTTTGGAGAAAAAAATGTTTCCAATGCTGCAGCTGTAATTTATTTATTAATCAAATTGGGTTTTAATCTAGAAAAGATAAGATCTGCCATAAGGGATTTTACCGGGGCTGAACGTAGGTTTGAAAAAATCGCTGAAATAAATAATACTTTTTTATTTGATGACTACGCTCATCATCCGGTTGAGATCACGACAACAATTAATGCCGCCAGAGAAAAATTTAAAGACAGAAGAATTATTATCATATTTCAACCCCATACTTATTCAAGAACCCAGGCTTTGTTAAGTGAATTTACCAAAAGTTTGTCGACAGCCGACTATTCTTTTATTCTACCTATTTTTGCTTCGGCCCGAGAAGATGAAACCAAATTTACAGTCACTTCAGCAAACATTGTTTCCGGTAAAAATAATCTTTTAGCTGTTAAAAACAGTAGTGAATTAATTAGTAAGTTAAAAGAAACCATCAAAGATGGAGATGTTATTTTCACCATGGGAGCGGGAGATGTTTACAAATTAAAAGACAAAATAATATCTACTATCAAAGATCTTAGATCTAAGATCTTAGATCAGATTATTAAAAACAAAAACATAACTTCTGATTTGACGTTGCGGGTTAAAACTACTGCAAACAACTACTTTGAAGCAAACTCAAGGAATGATTTGATACTGGCAAAAAAAATTGCTGATAAAAAAAAATTACCCCTACATCTTTTGGGAGGCGGATCAAATATTATTTTTATAGATAATCAAATCAAGGGTTTAGTTGTAAAAAATAAATATGTAAAAAAAGAAATCGTCAAGGAAGATAAGGATTTTGTTTATATTTCGGTTTCTTCCGGGTATTCTGTCAATCTTTTGGTTCAGGAAACAATCAATGCCGGTTATGCGGGGTTTGAATATTTTGCCGGTTTGCCGGGAACTATCGGCGGAGCCGTTTATATGAATTCAAAATGGACTAATCCTCCTGTCTTTTTTGGCGATAATTTAGTTTACGCCTATTTACTTGATCAGAATGGAAAAGTAAAAAAAGTCGATAAGGATTATTTTAAATTTGCATACGGCTTCAGTATTTTGCAGAAAACTAAAGATATTTTGCTTGAAGCAGTTTTCAAATTAACAAAAGTTCATGCTGATAAATTAAAAACTAAGGCAAAAGAAGTAATCGCCTACCGTACGCAAACTCAGCCCAAGGGATTTACCAATGGCTGTTTTTTTAAGAACTCAGATGGAAAATCTGCCGGATATCTAATTGATCAAGCTGGATTAAAAGGATTTTCTGTTGGTGATTTTTACGTTTCAGACAAGCATGCTAATTTCATTATCAATAAAGGTAATGGAAAAATTGAGGACTTGAAAAAACTATTAAAAATCATAAAGGCCAAAGTAAAGGCTAAATTTGGAGTAGAATTAGAAGAGGAAGTTATTCTTATATAAAAATTATGGAGGATGCTTATCTAATAACGGGAGGAAAAAAATTAACTGGTGAAGTTACTCTTTCCGGCGCTAAAAATGTGGCTTTAAAAACCATTATTGCGTCTTTGCTGTTTAAAAATAAAGTCATTTTGGAAAATATTCCCCGAATCAATGATGTTAATGAATTAATTGATCTAATCAATTCCTTGGGAGTAAAGGCTTCGTTTATCGGACAAAATACGGTAGAAATAGACAGTCACGGATTGAAAACTAATAAGGTTGATTTTTTTCATGCCTCAAAAATCAGAGCCTCTTTTATGCTTTTCGCTCCCCTCTTATATCGATTTGGGGAATGTTTTATTCCTAACCCCGGCGGCTGCCGGATTGGTGCCCGACCAATTGATCGTATTGTTGATGGAATGAAAAGTTTAGGAATTAAAATTGATTATGATACTAAAACAGGCTATTATCGGGCAGAAATGTCTGGCAAACCTTCAGGTTCTTATAGTTTTATCAAATCATCTCACACTGCCACAGAATTTTTAATTCTTATGGCTCTTTTTGCTAAAGATAAAGTAATCATAAATAATGCGGCCAATGAACCTGAAATTGACAATTTAGTTACTTTTTTAAATCAAGCTGGAGCCAAAATAGAAAAAAAAGAGAAAATAATAACTATTACAGGAGTTGAAGAATTAAGATCAAAAAGACCTTTTAAGATCATGTCCGATCGTAATGAAGCTATTACTTATGCCACTTTAGCTATCTGTACAAAAGGAAAAATCACAATTAAAGACTTAAAAAAAGAGCAAGTAGCTACGTTTCTCTTAAAACTTGATGAAACCGGAGGCGGATATGAAATTGAAGATAATCAAATTTCATTTTTTTATAAAGGACCGCTGAAAGCTACTGATATTGAAACAACACCTCATCCGGGCTTCATGACTGATTGGCAGCCTAACTGGGCTATTCTTATGACACAGGCCACAGGCACTTCAACTATTCATGAAAGGGTTTTTGAAAATAGATTTTCTTATGTTGACGAGTTAAATAAATTGGGCGTTGAAATCGAGTATTTAAAGAATAATGTAACTAATCCTAAAGATTTTTATTTTTTTAATTATGATTCTGATAAGAAATATTGTCAACTTATTTCTATTAAGGGACCGAAACAACTGCATGGCGGTGTCTTAAAAATCGCCGACCTAAGAGCAGGGGCAACTTTAGTCATTGCCGCATTAATTGCTAAAGGTGAATCTGTAGTAAACGGAGTATCAATACTTGAAAGAGGTTACGAAAACTTTGTTAAAAAAGTAAATAGTCTTGGTGGTATTATTAAAAAAGTATGAGAAAAATAAAAAATATTTTAGTCCTGGCCGGCGGTGATTCCACTCGCTTTTGGCCACTAATGGAAAAGAATCTGACTTCTTTCTTAGACAAACCTCTTATCAATCACCAAATTGATATTTTAAAAAAATACACGGATAAAATTATTGTTGTTTGCAGTAAAAAAAATGCTGATCTAATTAGACATAATCTCGATGAAAAGTATCAAATAGTTATTCAAGACGATAAGCTTCATGGTCAAGCCGGTGCGATAATAGCTGCTAAAGATTATATAACAGGTGAAGTTCTTATTATAAATGCCAACGATTTGTTTGACGAACGAATATTTGTTCGATATATCGATATATCGAACAAATCCGATTTGATTCTATTAGCTAAAAAAAGTAAAAAATATTTTCCAGGTGGGTATTTAAAATTTGAAAACGATAAATTGTCAGAGATTGTTGAGAAACCAAGTTCTGATGAAAGACCCTCTGATTTGGTAAGACTGGTCGTGGATTATTTTTCCTCTTATGAAAAGCTTTTATCGTTTTTGGACAAAGTAGAAACTTCAGCTGATGATTGGTATGAACAAGCAATAAATTTATACATAAAAAGCGCTAAAAAACCAGATTATATTATTTACGATGACTTTTGGTTTCCTCTCAAGTATCCTTGGCAGATTTTACCTTTAACTCAATTTTTTTTAAAGAAAATAAACGAAAATTTTATCGGAGAGGGATCAATTATTTCAAAAAATACGATTATAATTCCTCCTGTTTATATTGGTTCCAATGTAAAAATCGGCGATTTTGCTAAAATTGTTGGCCCGACATTTATTAACGATGGAACAATCGTTGCTGATTATGCTTTTGTCCGTAATAGTCATATAGGTAAAAATTGTCTTATTGGTAGTTCTTCAGAGGTTGCCAGGTCATATCTTGGTAATAATGTTTCGCTTCATAGGAATTATGTTGGTGATTCTGTTTTAGATGATGATGTACTTTTTGGAGCCGGAGCAGTAACAGCCAACTTTAGATTTGACCAAAAGACAATTAAATCGGTAATTAATAGTGCTAAAGTCGACTCTGATTTAAACAAATTTGGAACAATAATAGGAAAATCTAGTAAAATTGGAGTTAATTCAACAATTTTACCCGGAATAAAGATTGGCAATAATTCTGTAGTTGGTCCAGGAACATTAGTAAATGAAGATGTTAAAGATCATATATTTATTTTTATCGGAAAAAAATTAGCTAATGAATTATGAAAAAAATAACTGTTTTGGGCGGAGGAACAGGCACTTTTGTTGTTTTAACAGCACTAAAAACTAAACCTGTTGATTTGGGTGTTATCGTCAGCATGATGGATTCGGGTGGATCAACCGGAAGATTAAGAGACCAACTTGGAGTTTTACCTCCCGGAGATCTACGACAGTGCTTGGTCGCACTTTCTGAGGCACCTTTGCTTTGGAGAAAACTATTTCTTTACCGTTTTGAATCAGGAGATCTTGCAGGCCATAATTTTGGTAATATTTTTTTGTCGGCTCTGGAAAAAGTCAGTGAAAATTATGAACAAGTTATTAAAACTGTTTCCTATGTTTTAAAAATTAAAGGTGAAGTCATTCCCGTTACTTTTAAAAAAACAAATTTAGTTGCAAAGTATACAAATGGTATAACTCTTGAAGGAGAAACCAAAATAGATACTAATTATTCGGAAAAATCCCGGATAATTGAATCCTATTTAAAACCTGAAGTCGAAGCAAATCCTAATGCTCTTAAGAGATTAGCTGACTCTGATTATATAATAGTAGGTCCGGGTGATCTTTATACCTCAATCATTCCTGTGCTTTTAGTAAACAAAATTAAAGATACAATTAAACAATCTAAGGCAAAAATCATCTGCGTTCTAAATCTTATGACCAGATCAGGACAAACTGCAAATTATAAAGCTTCGGATCATATAGAAGATCTAAATAATTATTTAGGAAAAAAAATTGATTTTATTGTAGTAAATGATGGAAAAATACCGGATGATGTTTTAAAATGGTATATAAATCATGATGAAAAAGTCGTTTTAAATGATTTGGGGACTGAAAAAGGAACTGTTGTTAAAACCAATTTAATTTCCAAAGTAAAATTTTCAAGAGAAAACTCAGATATTCTAATGAGAAGTATTTTGCGTCATGATCCAAAAAAATTAAGTGAAGTTCTATCTAAAATTATTTTATGATTAAAAGACATACTATTTCCTTTAAAAACGCTTTTGCCGGGTTATCCTGGGCAGTTAGAACTCAACCTAATTTTCGAATTCATTTTACTCTTTCCTTATTATCGATTCTTGCAAGTTTTTTTTTAAAAGTAACTAATGTAGAGTTTTTGATAATTATTTTTCTGATTTTTGTAGGTTTGTCTATAGAAACGATAAATACCGCCATAGAACAAACAACCGATGCTATTGATGAAAAATGGCGTAATGATATAAAAGTAGCTAAAGATGTTGCTGCCGGCGCTATGCTCTTTTTTGCAATAGGCGCTTTTCTTATTGCCAGTTTTATTTTTATACCTAGATTTTTATTGCTTTTTTAATACCAATATGTCAACTTATTTATTTGTCTTGTTTGTTTCTTTTCTGGTTAATCTTATTCTTATAATCCCTTTTATCAACTTTCTTTATAAGATGAAATTTCAACGAGCCAGCCAAAAGACAAGAGATGTTTTTGACAAACCAACACCGATCTTTGATAAATTTAATCAACATAAAACAGGAGTTCCTGTTGGAGGGGGTATCTTAGTTGTCCTAACTACTGCCGTTATATTTTTGCTTACCCTACTCTGTTTCTTACTTTTTAACAAGAAACTTATTGCTAATTATCCTTCAGCTTGGTCAGAAGTAAAAATTATCCTTTTTACATTTATTTCTTTTGCATTTCTTGGTATTTATGATGATCTAACTAAAATATTTCTTTGGAGAAAAAATAATTTCTTTGGATTAAGAGTTAGGCACAAATTTATTTTTGAAATGGTTCTGGCATTAATTATTTCTTTTTGGCTATTTTGGGAACTTAAAATTGATATTATTCACATTCCTTTCATAGGAGTTTTTGAAATTTCTTATTTTTATATTCTTTTTGCCTCTTTTGTAATTGTAGCTTTTGCAAATGCAGTCAATGTGGCCGATGGTCTTGATGGTTTGGCTGGAGGCGTTTTGATGATTTCTTTGGCTTCATTTTGGATTATCGCCAGCAGTATAGTAGACGTACCAACCAGCTTATTTATTGCAGTTTGGCTTGGTGGTTTAATCGCATTCTTATATTTTAATATTCCTCCTGCCCGTCTTATTTTGGGAGACACCGGATCCTTATCTTTTGGAGCTACTTTTGCTGTTGTTGGACTTGTTTTGGGCAAAGCATTTGCCCTAATAATAATTGGTGGAATATTTATAATTGAGATATCAAGTTCTTTGATTCAAATTCTCTCAAAAAAATTTCTAAAAAGGAAAATCATGCCTGTTTCTCCTTTTCATCTTTTTTTACAATATAGAGGCTGGGAGGAATCGAAAATTGTCATGCGTTTCTGGATAATTTCCCTTCTTTTCGCCGTCTTCGGCCTCATGATTGCGTTTTCTAAGTAAAAAATATGAAAATATTTGTTCCTCACTCAAGTAATTTTGACTTCAGGAATCAATTATATATTCCTTTAAGAAATTCCGTGCTTAATGAATTACACACGATTATTTTGCCGCAGGAAAAAGGAAAAGAACAGATAACAAAAGACGTAATTAAGGATTGTAATTTAATTATCGCTGAAGTATCTTACCCTTCAACAGGTCAAGGAATAGAACTTGGTTGGGCTACAATGTTTAATATACCTATAATCTGTGTTTATAAAATGGGATGTAAATATTCCAGCTCCCTTACTTTTATTACCAACAGATTTATCCCTTATAAAGACTCAAAAGATTTAGTATCAAAATTAACTAATGAATTAGAAAATATATCTTAGGTAAGTTGTTTAATTAGACCTGGTAATTGATTAAATGAATCTGTATGTTTATCTGCTCCTTTATGTTTAATTTTTCCATAAATAATTATTTTCATACCTGCAGCTTTACTTGCCTGTAAGTCTGTTTCTGCGTCTCCAATATAGACTGCTTCGTTTGGTTTTATACCTAATTTTTTTACAGCTAATAACAGTGGGTCTGGATGAGGTTTATGATTTTGCGTATCATCATAATAGATTATAGTTTTAAATAACGACTCATATTTTGCCAGTTGAGGCAGTTTTTTAATTCCTCCTTTTAATCTACTTGTTACAATTGCAAGTGTATATTTTTCTTTTAGAGAATCTAATACTTTATCTAAATCCTTGGAAACTGATATTAATTCATCAGGATAACGAACAACTCTGTTTTTTCCCATTTCCCAGATTCTTTTTATTTCTTTTTCATCTTTTGATTTAGTTAAAACTTTAATTACATCAGTTAAAGTTGCATGGAATAATTTAGAATATTCTTCTCTTGTTGGTTTCTTATATCCAGCTTTAACTGATAAGTCCTGATAAAATTTTAGATTTGCCTCAAAAGAATCAATCAATACTCCATCAACATCAAAAATAACCGCCTTAATCATATTTTTTGTTAATTAAATTCTTTATTCCTGATATTTTATCAATAATGTATGTTGGATTTAAGTTCTTAATTTTTTCAGTATCATAAAATACTTCATGTTCTTTGGGAGCAAAAAAAACAGTCCTACTACCTGCAGCTTGTCCCATCAAAATATCATTTATAGAATCACCAACAACAATTGTTTCATTAGCGTTAATTTTTAAAAAGTTTATTGCTTTTAAAACCGCGTCTGGATATGGTTTTGATCGTTCGACATCATCCGCACTAATAGTTAAATCAATATATTTATCTAGTTGATATTGCTTTATCATTTTATTAATGTACCAACGCTAAGCAAAGGTAATAATAACTATTTTAATATCTTTATGTATCAAAAAATCTAACGTTTCTGTAGAATCATCAAAAAGTTTAACCTCTTTGGACAATTCGTTTACAGCATCAAAGTAGGCTTTTCTAAACTCTTCAGTTTTTTCTGGTATTCCTAGGCTCTGACAAATAAATTCTTCTTTTTTATTAAAACATTTTTGACCTATTTCTTTTTCAGTAAATTTAAAACCAAATTTTTGTAGTGCCTTATCATAAGCTTTGACATAATAAGGAAGTGAATTTGCCAGAGTTCCATCAAAATCAAAAAGTACTACTTTAATCATGTTTTTTATTATATCAGGTTCTTGTTTATGAGTAGTATTTTATTAAAAAATATGACGTTAGCGGCGTGACCGCGTCAAAATCGTCATCTAATTAAACAGTAGTTGCGTCTTCACTCGGAGTTGCCATTCTTTTAATTACTTCTCTTGGTTTTGAGCCCTCAGCTGGAGTGACATAACCGGCAACCTCCAGTTGATCAAGAAGTCGGGCGGCTCTGGCATAACCAATAGAAAGTCTTCGTTGCAATAACGAAGCTGATGCTTTGTCGTGCTGAATAATTATTTCAATCGCTTTATCAAACAGTGTGTCTGTTTCCTCCCCATTACCATTGACAACCATTGTTCCACCTCGTCCCCTCATTCCAAGATTAACTTCCTGCTCAACAATTTCTTCAGTATAATGAACTTCTGGTGTTTGAGCTTTTAAAAATTTAGTCATCTGATTAACTTCTTTTTCTGTGATAAATGGTCCTTGAATTCTGCGTGGTTTTGCTTGATCGGGCGGCAGAAACAACATATCTCCTTTTCCTAACAATTTTTCTGCGCCGGGCATATCAATTATGACTCTTGAATCAATCATTGACGAAACATTAAAAGCAATTCTGGTTGGAATATTAGCTTTCATTAAACCAGTAATGACATCAACTGAAGGCCGTTGAGTAGCTAAAACCAAATGAATTCCAGTAGCTCTGGCCATCTGAGCAACTCTAGTAATTAATTCCTCAGCATCCCCTGGAGCAAAAATCATCAGATCAGCTAACTCATCAATAATAAATATGATATATGGCTTCTTAACAACTCCCTCAAGAACGTTATATCCCTCCAGATTTCTTACTCCGGCTTTTGAAAAATCCTTATACCTAACTTCCATTTCCGATACAGTCCATTTTAGAGCAGAAATAATTTTTTCTGGTTCAACCACAACTTCGGTTAACAAATGTGGAATTCCGTTATACAAAGTTAATTCTACTCGCTTAGGATCAACTAATATTAATCTTAATTCCTCTGGTCTAGTTCTGAAAAGAAAAGTGCTAATCCAGGCATTTAATAACACGGATTTTCCGGATCCGGTAGCACCAGCAATCAAAACATGAGGCATTTTTGAAATACTATAACCTTGGGCTTTACCGGAAACGTCAAGACCTAACGGGACCAACAAAGGATCATTGCTATTGGCAAAAATTGGTTCAGCAAGAAGTCTTTTGATAGTTACTATCTCTGGTTTTCTATTAGGAATTTCAATACCGACTAAAGCTCTTCCAGGAATCGGGGCTTCAATTCTTACCTGACCGGTAGGAGCAGCAATTGCTAAGGCTAAATCATTACCTAAAGCGGTAATTCGTGATAATTTTGTACCCATGGTAATCTGAAGTGCATATTGAGTCACTGCCGGACCATAGTTTATTTCCGATACCCGCGCTTTAATACCAAAACTATCAAGTGTCTTTTCTAAAACAAAAGCATTACCCTTAACGTCTCCCCTATCAGCTTCTTTTTGAACAACATCGGCCAATAGAGTTAGAGGAGGATAAACCCAGGTTGATTTTGAATTTGGGGCTATTGGTCTAATGGTGATTTGTTTACTGGCATTAACTACTGCGGCTGCAGTAGATGTTGAAACAGGAACAGATTCTTTTTTCTTATCTACTTTATTTTCTTCAATATATTCATTCTTGTTAACTAATACTTTTTTTGAATCTTTTTCTTCTTTTCCCCGATAAATATATTTTTTAGAAAATTCGAATATTGCTTTGGCTATATTGAAAAGGAAAATTACAAAAGCATCTACTGAAGTGTCAAAAAAAAGAATTAATCCGACAATAAAAGTAATACTTAAAATTATTATTGCTCCCATAAGCGAAAAATCCTGGGAAAGATTATCAAATATGATTGATCCATACTGTCCGGATTTAAAAATTCCAACTAAAGATATAAAAATAATTAAGAGACCAAAGCTGATATTGGGTTTAATAAATTTAAGCTTTTTTGAATTAAAAAAATGGCCGGAAAAAAGAAAAATTATAAATGGTGTAAAAATAGCCAGACCACCTACTCTTTCAATTAACGTTTTATTGATTAATGAAAGAATTTCACCGTTAAAAGTTGATGAGACAATGCTTAAAAAAGAAATTAAGCAAACAAATCCTGCCCCAAGAAGAATAAAACCGAGGATATTAAAAATAGTATGGCGGTTAATTTTAACTTTAAAAAAAGGAAGTCTTATTAAGGATTTTCTTCTGGCCATATCTATTGATTTTACTATAGAAGAAATTATTTTACTACTTCAAGATTTATTCTTCCTTGATTATCTATTTGAAAGACTTTTACTTTAAGTTTTTGACCAACTTTTACAACTGTATTGATATCTTTGACAAAGCCGCTTCCTAATTTTGAGACGTGTACCATACCATCCTTACCAGGCACAAGCTCTACAAATGCTCCAAAGGGCAAAATTCTTTTCACTTCTCCTTCAAAAACTTCTCCTGCTTGTATTTCTCTGGTAATATTTTCTATTAGACTGACTGCCTCATCGACTTTTTCTTTACTTAAACCACTAATAGTTACCTTACCGTCATCACCAACGTCAATACTTGTTTCTGTTCTGGCAATTAAGCTTCGAATATTTTTACCTCCGGGTCCTATGATCTCACCTATTTTATCTTGAGGAGGAGTCAAAACTACAACTTTAGGCGCAAATTGAGAAACTTCTGTTCTTGGTTTGTCAATAATTTTAATCATCTTATCCAAAATAAATTCTATGGCTTTTTTAGCTCCCACAAAAGCCTCATTAATCATTTTATCGGTCAACCCATCATTTTTTACATCCAATTGGATCGCCGTAATTCCATTTTTTGTACCGGCTACTTTAAAATCCATATCACCTGAGAAATCCTCTATTCCTAATATATCCGTCAACATCAAATATTCATCATTACTTTTATAAAGCAAGCCCATAGCAATACCCGCCACTAATGATTTGATCGGCACACCTGCGTCCATTAAAGCCAAACCTGAAGCACAAGTAGAAGCCATTGAGGTTGATCCGTTGGATGACATTACTTCCGAAACAACCCTAATAGTATAAGGAAAATCCTTGCCCGACGGCAATACCGGTTCGATTGCTTTTTCGGCTAATGCTCCATGACCTATTTCTCTTCTTGATGGAAAACCAACCCTACCTGTCTCACCGACAGAATACGGAGGCATATAATAATGATGGATATATCCCTTGGCTTCTTCCCCTTCCGGACTTTCGATTAACTGGGCTAAGCTCGGAGCTCCTAAAGTAACAATCGACAATACCTGAGTGTCTCCTCGCTGAAAAATTGCTGATCCATGGGTTCTCGGCAGAATTGAAACTTCTGAAGATATTTCTCTTACTTCATCTAATTTACGACCATCAATTCTTTTTTTTGTTTTAAAAACGTTTTCTTTAATCATTTGTTTCGTAAGATAGTCTATGGCTTTAGTTATTTGTTTCTTATCAAATTCTTCTTTGTATTTTTCAGACACTTCTTCAACCACTACCTGCAACGCTTCGTCATCGTCAAATTCTTTTTCAGCTTTTTTTAGTATTAACTCATCTAAATGTTTTTTATAATCTTCTTTTAAGATCTTGATCATTTTTTCATCAAACATTTTGTCGTCAACTTTTTCTTTTGGTTGTCCGGCTTTTTTTCTTAATTCCTCGATGAATTTAATGATTCTGCTATTTTCTTTCTTAAGGGCACCAATAGCATCTATAATTATTGATTCTGAAACCTCTTCTGCTTGAGTTTCAATCATGATTACTTTTTCACTGGTTGAAGAAACTAAAAGATCCAAAACACTATGGATTTGCTCATCTTCAGTAGGATTGATTACCAAATTACCTGATTCTTCATTTTTAATATATCCTGCCCTTAAGGTACTGATCGGACCATTCCATGGGATTTTAGACAGATGAAGGGCAGCTGAAACAGTAATGGCTGATAAAATCTCAGGTGAATTAATTCCATCTATTGACAATAAAGTAATTATTATTTGAATATCTTTCTTATAAACTTTGGGAAACAAAGGCCTGATGGATCTGTCAATTAATCTGGCTTTTAAAACTGCCTCATCAGATGCTCTACCTTCTCGCTTAACCCATCTTGACCCCTTAATTCTTCCGCCGGCATAAAGTTTTTCCGCATATTCTACTTGTAAAGGAAGATAATCTATATCCGGTCGTTCATTTCCGACAGTTGCAGTTACCAAAACACAAGTATCACCTAATCGTCCAAAAACTGCCATAGTAGCAGCTTTGGCCAACTTTCCTATTTGAAGCGTAAGTTTTTGTCCGTTAATCTCAATTGAGTCTTCTATAATATTCATTTTTTAAGTCCAAGCTTAGCAGTTAATTTTTTATATCTTTTTTCATCAAGTTTTTGAAGATAATTTAGAATTCTTCTTCTTTTAGCTACAACTTTCAGCAATCCTCTTCTTGAATGATTGTCTTTTTTGTTTTCACCAAGATGTTCGGTTAATCTGTCAATTTTGAAGCTTAAAAGAGCTACTTGAACTTCCGGTGAACCTGTGTCGCCTTTCTTTTGGCTAAATTCTTCAATTACCTTCTGCTTATCATCTGATAGTGTAACCATAGAATAAGATTATAATAAATGATAACAATAGTTGCAAGCGAATTGCCTTATGAACAAAAAATCTTTAGGTACGTTTATTTTATTTTTACTCATTATTTTTGCTACGGTTTTTTTGATTTTTTTTACCAGTCCGCATAATATTTTAATTGCTTTTTTAGTAAATATTCTCCTTTCTTGTTTAGGTTTTCTTCTGGTGAAAATGGTGTTCTTCCCTAAATTTGCTTTCCTTACAGGATTATTTATTTTGTTGATTTCAAATTTAAAAATATTTAGTCTGTTGGGACTAATAAATCTTGTTTTAGCCATCTTCCTTTTCTTAGGAATAGCAATTCTGATAAAATAGGAGTAACTCATGAAAAAATTTTATATTACTACCACTGCTCCTTACGTCAATGCTCCTCCTCATATTGGTTTTGCTTTGGAAATAATCCAGGCTGATGTATTGGCAAGATATAAAAGAATGTCGGGTTATGATGTTGCCTTTGGATTTGGGACTGACGAACATGGTTTGAAAATTTATCGCAAGTCACTTGAAGCTAAAAAAGATCCACAAATATATTGTGATGAATATGCAAAAAAGTTTGACGATTTAAAAAAAATATTAAATTTAACCACAACTCATTTTATTCGGACAACCGATCCTCACCATATAAAAGCCGCTCAAGAATTTTGGCGACGTTGTTTTAAAAATGGCGACATTTATAAAAAAAATTATCGCATCCGTTATTGCGTTGGCTGCGAGCTGGAAAAAACCGATTCGGAATTAACAAATGGTCGCTGTCCTATTCATCCTAATTTAGAAATTGAAACCTATGAAGAGGAAAATTATTTTTTTCGCTTTTCCAAATATCAAAAGCCGCTTTTAGAACTTTACGAAAGCCAACCCAACTTTGTATATCCCCAATCCCGTTTAAAGGAAATTAAGACTTTCGTTGGAAAAGGTCTTGAAGACTTTAGTATTTCCCGTCTTAAATCAAAAATGCCTTGGGGAATTGATGTACCAGATGATAATAAACATGTAATGTATGTCTGGTTTGACGCCTTGGTGTTTTATGTTTCTAATATAGGTTGGCCTGATAATGAGAGTGAGTTTAATAAATGGTGGCCAGTTATCCAAGTTGCCGGCAAAGACAATCTTAGACAACAAAGTGCCATTTGGCAAGCAATGTTACTTTCGGCCGCCATCCCCAATTCTACCCAAGTTTTTATTCATGGATTTATTACTTCTGGCGGCCAAAAAATGAGTAAAAGTTTAGGCAATGTGATTAATCCGTTTGAACTGGTAAAAAAATACGGCATTGATGCAGTCCGCTACTACCTTTTACGGGAAATTCCATCATTTGGCGATGGGAATTTTTCTTATTCAAGAATGAATGAAATTTATAATTCTGATTTGGCTAATGAATTGGGAAATTTAGTCTTAAGGATTACCACACTGGCTGAAAAAGACAACATTATAATTGAGGAAAAAAAGGACAACAATATAATAGATGAGGAAAGAAAAAAACTATTTAACAATTATCAATTTAACTTAATATTGGAAAAAATTTGGGAGAAGATTAAGGGATTAAATAAGAAAACCGATCAGTTTGAACCATGGAAAAAAACACCAAGTGAACGTAGGGATTTTCTTATCGCTTCTTTGAAAGAAATTAATTCAATTTCTTTTCAACTGAATCCCTTTTTACCAAATACAGCTGAAAAAATAACAGCTTCAACGATTGGTAAAATAAAAAAAATTGCTCCTCTTTTTCCAAAAATCGTCGTTTAGTTTTTCTGCTAAAATAAAATAAGATATGGATAAAATCACAAATAATTTTTCTAAATTAAAAGATTCTATTATAAATCGCGCCAGTAACAAGAAAAATAATCTGACCAAATTAGAAAAAATTACATTCGGTGTAATATTTCTCTTCATATTTTTTTTAGTTTTTATCTATTTTTGGATATTTTATAAACTGCCTTCTCCATATTCTCTTAAAGACTATAAATCTTTCCCTATGTCAACTCACATTTATGATAGGAATGGCAAGTTATTGTATGAATTTTACCGCAATCAAAATCGAACAAAAATTAATGTTGAAAATTTACCCAAACAGGTAACCCAAGCAACAGTTGCAGTTGAAGATAAAGATTTTTATAAGCATCAGGGGGTTTCTATCATTAGTGGTATCTTGAGAGCTGTTAAAGACATGGTTCTCAAACACAATCTTCAGGGAGGATCAACTTTAACTCAACAATTGGTAAAAAGCGCTTTATTAACACCCGAGAGAACCATAAAAAGAAAAATAAAAGAAATTATCTTGGCTTTGTGGACTGAAAAAATTTTTAGTAAAAATCAAATTCTTGAAATGTATCTCAATCAAGTTCCTTATGGAGGGGAAGCTTATGGAATTGAAGAAGCGGCTAGAAAATTTTTTGGCAAGCAAGCCAAACAATTAAATTTGGCTGAAGCCGCTACCCTGGCGGGATTACCCCAAGCTCCTTCTTTATATTCACCTTATAACAATCCTGATTTAACCATTAAAAGAAGAAATGAAGTTTTAAAAGCAATGTATGGCCAAAAATACATTGACAAAACAACTTACGAGAAAACACTGGCGATCAAAATGAATTTTAAACCTTTTCAGAATACTATTAAAGCACCTCATTTTGTTTTTTACATTAAATCAAAACTCGAAGAAATGTATGGAGCTAAAACTGTTGAAGAGGGAGGATTAAAAGTAATTACAACTCTTGATCTGGATATCCAAGAAGAGGCTGAAAAAATCCTTAAAGATGAGCTGGAAAAAATCAAGGATCTTGATGTTAGCAATGGGTCTGTTCTTGTTACCCGACCTTCAACCGGAGAAATTCTGGCTATGGTTGGTTCTGCTGATTATTTTGCTTCACCTTCAGGCGCTTTTAACGTAACAACTGCCCTTAGACAACCCGGCTCATCAATTAAACCGCTAAATTATGCCGTTGGAATTGATAGAAAATTAGTCACCCCAGCTACTGTTTTTCTCGACACTCCTACTTGCTTTACTGCACCAGGACAACCAAAAGGCTATTGCCCAGTGAATTACGATGGAAAATTTCACGGCCCGGTACAACTAAGATTTGCTCTTGGAAATTCATACAATATTCCAGCGGTAAAAATGCTGGCTGTAAACGGAGTAGAAGATTTTGTTGCCTCAGCATCGGCTTTTACCATCGCTTCTTTTAAAGACCCAAAAAATTATGGACTTTCTTTGACCTTAGGAGGTGGAGAAGTAACAATGATAGAAATGAGTCAAGCTTTTTCCTCTTTTGCCAATAGAGGAGTACCAAGAAAATTAAATAACGTACTAGAAATAAAAGATAAATATGGCAAAATTCTTTATCAATTTAAAGACCCCAATTATATTAAAGATATCAAAGAACCACTGCAATATCCTAATTTTTTAGCAATTAACGGTAAAAAAGTTATCTCTCCTGAAACTGCATTTCTTATTTCACATATTTTGCTTGATGACAATGCCCGCTCGGCTGCTTTTGGTACATCATCGTATTTGGTCATTCCAGGACACGCTGTTTCTGTAAAAACAGGAACCACTGATGATAAAAAGGATAACTGGACAATTGGATATACTTCTAATTTTCTGACCACTGTTTGGGTAGGAAATAATGATAATAAACCAATGAACCCTTATTTGACTTCAGGAGTTACTGGTGCTGCTCCGATTTGGAATAAAGTAATGACTTATATCCTAAAAAAACAGCCGGATCTTTGGCCGATAAAACCAGAAACAATCGTAGGAAAACAAGTTTGTTGGGATACCGGAGCTGCAATGGCTAAAGACAATGATGGAAAAGAAAGTTGTCCGTCCAGATTTGAATATTTTATTAAAGGAACCGAAAATCAAATGCCTTCTGTAACAAAAATGGCAGTTTTAATAAACAAAGATAATGATCAACTGGCAAAACCCGGTGACCCCAACACTGAAATGAAAGAAAAAACAATTATCAAAGATATGTTCAATATTTATTGTGTTGATTGTAATCACGACAACGAACCCTATCAAAATGTCAACATTCTTCCCAAAATACATAATTAAATAACTTCTCCTGTCATTCCCGCGCAGGCGGGAATCTATTTGATATAATTCTGTTTATGGCAGTAAGAAGAGTCATCCAAATTGGCGACCCTAGATTAAAGAACAAAAATAAAGTTATTACTGACTTTAATGATAAAAAACTTCATGGCTTAATCCAAGATCTTAAAGATACGATGAACAAAACTGGTCTCGTTGGAATTGCATCTCCACAAATTGGTGAAAATTACTGTGTATTTGTTACTCATCCAAGAAACACAAAAACAAGAAATATTGGAAAAGAAGATATTTTTAGAGTTTATATTAATCCAAAAATTAGTTTCTTTTCACAAGGGGAAGTTATTATTTATGAAGGATGTGGAAGTGTTATTAAAGGATTACTATTTGGACCAGTAAAAAGACCAAAAGAAATAAAAATAGAAGCGTTTGATGAAAAGGGTCAAAAATTTGAAATAACGACTGATGGTTTACTTGCTCGAGTAATTCAACACGAATACGATCATATGTTTGGGATCGAGTTTATCGAAAAAATATCAGACTACAAAAAACTTATTTCCCAAGCTTTTTACAGAAAGAATATAAGAGACAGTAAAGAAGCAAAAAGACTTACCAATATCACAAAGATTGAGTATAAAAAGTTCTAACACCTGACTGCCGGCAGACAGGTCCTTTACCAGTCTGGACCCACTTTTTTAGCTCTTTATGAAGCTCTATCTTATTATACTTTAAATTGATACTCGAACTTTTTATATAATATTAATTGATCGTTTAAATCATTTTTTATCAGATTAATTGGAAAAATATGGAATTAAAAGGGGGGGGACTAAGTAATTTAACTTGGCAGAAGTTTGAAAGAGCTATGCCCATTGAAGGGTTATTGACAGGGGTTAGAGCTATAAACTCGATCGTTACCCGTTCATCTGTTAAAGGCCCTTTTTATTATGTTGGTTCTGGTGCTGATGTGGTTTTACCAATTGGAATGGCTCATAAAGATGGAGCATTATTTATTATGGATGATTATGCTTATCAAAATAATCCATCGTGGCTAGATGATAATCTCAGAGCTTTAGCGAGTACGATGGAAAATCCAATAATTAATGGAGAATTAGGAAAAGACGGTAAACGGATAATAACATTTAGTGTTGATGGCTTAAAAATGCAAATTATTATGTATGGAGAAGATGTTACTACATTTGATCCACCAGAAATTAGTGAGGGCTGTGCAATGTTATTTATTAGGGCTCCTACTAATCCATATGATGATTTAGGTGTTGGTAGTATTTCTTACCCTGAGAATACAATAAAACTTTTTAATAAAGTTAAAATAGGTGGCTATATAGCTAATATGGGCATTAGTTCTTCATTTCTATCTATATTGTCTCCTGATGATATTGGTCTTGAAATTGTTGACTATGGAGTAGCAACTTGCCCAATTGAACTATATAGAAAAACAAGAAATGTTCCAGAATTAACAAAAATAGTAGAATGTGCTGAAGAAATACATAATGCAGTTAATCTTAGAAACGGAGAATATACCGGAGAAATAAACGGTGACACTATTACCGACATGAATACTTTTTTAGTTGAATTAAAACAAAAATATAATGTACTAGGTTTACCTGCTAAACAGATTGTTTTAAATGCTTTAAGAAGGCATCTTTTTGCTACAGAAATTTCGAGAAGTTTAGTAGATGGTATAAAAAAAAGAGGTATTGCTTATGGTATTATAACAGATGAAGATGCTATTAGATTTTTACAAAGTAGTTATTCTAAAGTTCTAGAATTTTTTCCCGAACTCAACTGATATAGAATAAAATTTATTATAATTTTGACACTATGCAAACAAAGAGCAGTAAAGTAAAAGTAGTAAATATTAAAGAAAAATTATCCTTATTCCATGAGTACTGGAACCCGAAAATTATTGGTGAGCTAAACAACCACAAAGTGCAAGTTGCAAAATTAAAAGGTCCTTTTCAATGGCATCATCACGAAAAAGAAGACGAAATGTTTCTGGTAATTAAAGGCCGTCTAATTATTCATTTTAGAGATAAAGATGTTCATGTAAACGAAGGTGAGTTTGTTATTGTCCCTCATTTACTTGAACACAAACCTGAAGCCTCTGAGGAAGTTGAGATAGTATTGATCGAGCCAAAAGGAACAATAAACACAGGCAACTTAACTACCGATAAAACCGTTACAAATCAGGAAAAAATATAAGGCGTAGATAAGATAATCAATCTGGAAAGATAAATTAAGATAGATAAGCTCACAAGAAAGTTTTTTTTATTCTTCATTTTAAAATATTTTATTTGACATTTGAAATTTTATCTTCTATCATGTTTGGTGAACAGTCGTTCAATCATAATTTATTATTTATTAATATATTAACGAATTAACGCATTAACGGATTAAAATTCGTTAACACGTTAACCCGTTAATCAAATAATTATGAACGATACTATCCCTCTCGCCGAAAGGATGCGACCTAAGAATCTGGATGAGTTTGTCGGTCAAGAACACTTGGTCGGTAAAGGCAGATTCATCAGACGAATGCTTGAGAATGGAAAAATTTCTTCCATGGTTTTATGGGGACCTCCTGGTTGCGGGAAAACCACATTAGCTAGATTGATTGCCCATTATGTTGACGCTGATTTTATTCCGTTTTCTGCCGTTACCAGCGGCGTGGCTGATGTAAGAAAAGTAATTGCCAAAGCCAGAGATGATAAAACATTATTTAAAAAACAAACTATTCTTTTTATTGATGAAATTCATCGCTTTAGCAAAGCTCAACAGGATGCTTTCCTTCCTTGTGTAGAAGACGGAACAATAACATTAATTGGAGCAACTACAGAGAATCCGGGTTTTGAAGTCATTGCTCCCCTTGTTTCTCGATCGCAGATTTATGTTTTATATGCGCTGAACGAAAAAGAAATTGAAATTATTGTAAAAAGAGCAATCAAGCTTTATCCAAAACACCAATGGGATGGCGAAGCAATCAAACATATTATTAAACATAGTAATGGTGATGGAAGAACAGCCATTAATGCAGTTGAACTAGCTGCTTCAATAAATAAAAAAATTACCTTAAAAATTGCGGAAGAGGCAATTCAAAGAAAAGCAATTTATTATGATAAAAAAGGCGACTGGCATTATGACACAATTTCCGCTTTTATTAAAAGCATGCGAGGCAGTAATCCTGATGCAGCTCTTCATTATTTAGCCAGAATGATTAAAGCCGGAGAAGATCCTGTTTTTATTGCTAGGAGAATGCTTATTTTTGCTTCTGAAGATGTTGGTAACGCTCAACCAACAGCTATGGTTTTAGCTACGGCTTGTATGCAAGCAGTTCATATGCTGGGAATGCCCGAAGCTTCTTTGACACTAGCTCAAACTACAACCTATTTAGCAACAGCTAAAAAATCTATTGCTTCAACTGTTGGTATTCAAAATGCCATGAATGATATTGATGAAGAAAATCTTGATCCAATCCCCCTTCATCTTCGCAATCCTGCAAACAAAATCATGAAATCTTTAAATTATGGAAAAGGACACGTACGATATCCCTGGTTAGTAAGTAAACAAACAGGTAAGAATATTATTCAGGAATATCTTCCTAATAATTTAAAAGGAAAAAAATATTACGTTCCAGACTGGCGAAGTTAATTCTTAAACTTTATATATAAAATTATCAGAACGAGGATCTTTTTTCCATTGGTTAACACTCAGACCTAATTTGTCTTTATCTGAGAATACGGCTTTTTTAGCAATCTCATCAAATTCTTTTTTTAAATCCTGTTCACATAAAGACCAATCAATATCTTGAGATAGCGGAAAAATTCCTGCTTCAGTTTTTGGACTATATTCAGCCGTACAAAAATATTCCATGTACATTTTTTTTAGAACCGCAAACCCATGAGCAAATCCTGGAGGAATCCATAGCATTGTTTCGTCTTGATTTTCAGGACTTGATTCTAATTTTACTGCCCCAATCTTACCAAAACTTGGAGATTCTTTTCTAATATCTAAAAAAACGTCTATCATTGCGCCTTCAATTACTCTAATCAATTTTCCTTGATCTGGCTTCCACTGAAAATGAAGACCGCGGATCACACCTTCTGAAGAATAGCTAACATTTGCCTGAAGAATTTCTTGGGAAGCAAAAAATTTAAATTCAGAATTATTAATAATATCACTTTTCCTAAAACTTTCGGTAAAAAATCCTCTATCGTCAAAAAACCTAGCATATCTAATTATCTTAACTTCAGGAAAAACAATTGATTTAATCTCCAAAATTTTCATAGTGCCATCGAGAGGATTCGGACCTCTGATCTTCCGCTTATGAAACGGCTGCTCTACCACTGAGCTACGATGGCTTACATGTTTGCTATAATTATACAATGAGCCTTTCCAAAATTGAACTCTCAATTATTATTATCTCCTACAATACTGCCCCTATCACAGTCAATTGTATTAATTCTATTTTTAATTCATTTAAAAAAACAGATATTTTTGAAGTTATAATTATTGACAACGCTTCAACCGACAATACTTTGGAAGAATTAAAAAAACTGCAAAAAACATATCAAAATGTCAGGATTATTGGAAACTCCGAAAACATTGGATTTGCTCGAGCAAATAATCAAGCAGTGAAACTTGCTCAAGGAAAATATCTACTGTTTTTAAATTCCGATATATTAGTATTGGACGATGCGATTGAAAAGTTATTAGATTTTTACAAATTAAATGAAAAATCTATCAACTTTTTAGGTGGAAAACTTTTAAATAAAGATCTTTCTCCCCAACCTTCCTGCGGTCCTTTTTATTCATTACCGGTAATTTTTGCCGCTTTATTTTTAAGAGGCGATTATTGGGGTTTAACTCGTTATTCTCCAAATATAAAAAAGAGTGTTGATTGGATATCGGGAGCATGTATCCTAACAACAAAACATCAATTTGATAGATTAGGTGGATTTGACGAAAATATTTTTATGTATATGGATGAAATCGATCTTTTATACCGAGCTAAAAAAATGGGCGCAACCGTCTTTTTTTACCCGAAGTCGAGATTTATCCATCTCGGCTCTGCATCAAGTGCCAAACGAACTTATCCTATCTTGCAGGTTTATAAAGGATTTATCTATTTTTATAAAAAACATTATTCTCTTTTTGACAATAAATTACTTATGTTTATGTTAAAATTAAAAGCATTGGTAGCGATTGTTATTGGCAAAATCAGTAACAATAACTATCTTATTGAAACGTATGAAAAAGCTTACAAAATGGTTCAAATGGATTGATAATAATATTTTAAAAATATTAATTGGGGCATATATTTTTCTCATTCCTCTTTATCCAAAACTACCAATTAGGATGGTTACTTACACTTATATTGCTGTAAGATTCGAAGATCTTTTCATGGCAGTAATTGTTTTTGTTTTTTTTCTTCAGCTTTTGAGAAAAAAAATAACTTTAAATGAGAGATTTATCAGGCTCTTTCTTTTGTTTTGGCTGGCTGTTTTTATCTCTTTTTTATTTAATCGCTATGTTACAGAAATTCTTCCATACAAAATGCTTGCCCTACTCCATTCCTTAAGAAGAATCGAATATATGATTATTTTCTTTATTGCCGGCTCTGTAGTAAAAACAAAAAAGGATTTTTTTATTTTTCTTTCTCTTTCTTTTGTTGTTTTTTTTATTGTTACGGTTTATGGAATTGGACAGAAATTTTTAGGCTGGCCGGCAGTTCAAACAATGAATCCAGAATACGCCAAAGGGTATATTCTTTTTTTGACCCCCGAAGCAAGAATATCTTCTACTTTTGCAGGACACTATGATTTGGCAGCTTATTTGGTTTTTTTTATGCCAATTATTATTGGTTTTTTCCTCTATAAAAAGAATGCCATTTACTTTATTCTGTTTTTATTGGGATTATTTGACCTGGTATTAACAGCTTCAAGAGCTTCATACGCTGCTTATCTTGTTTCCGTCATAATTTTTTTAAGTCTATTTAAAAAGTGGAAAACTCTATTGGCAGTTATTTTCTTTACCGTTCTTTTTACTGCTTCTTCAAAAAGTTTAACTTCAAGATTAACCAGAACTTTTCAAGTAAAGCAAATTTTTGTCAACCAGCAAACCGGCCAGGTTGTTGTACCTCAAAATATAACAACTAAAGAAGTGCCAGCCGGAACTATGTACATGCAGTTAAATAGTAGTCAAATTCAATCGGGATTAGACCAAACCAAAGTTGCTAATAAAGAATTAATGATCAAAAACGTAAGGGAAAGAATTAGAGAAGATGCCAAAAAACGGGGACAAATATTATCAGCCGAAGAAGAAAATGTGATGATTGCCTCAATTACAGCTGGTTTAAAGCCTATTAGCTCCCTAGTGCCGGATATTTCTTTTGCGACCAGATTACAAGTCGAATGGCCAAGAGCAATTATGGCTTTCTTAAAAAATCCAATATTGGGTACCGGACCTTCATCAATTACTGAAGCCACTGATAATGATTACCTTAGAGCGTTAGGAGAATTTGGATTACTAGGTTTCACTTTATTTGCTTTAATTATATTCAATATCGCTAAAAAAGTATTTGCAACTGCTACCAAAGTCAAAACAAAGGAAAATATAATATTCTTTTCATTTTTATTCGGTTTACTGGCATTATTAATTAATGCTACCTATATAGATGTCTTTGAAGCTTCCAAAGTAGCCTATATCTTCTGGCTTATGGCGGCACTTTTTACCATAGACCTTAAATATGAAAAAAATTGATTTATTGCTTTTGTCTTTTATTATCTTAGTTGCCACAGTTTTTCGTCTTTATAAAATTAATACTCCTTTGGCAGATCTTCACTCATGGCGTCAAGTAGACACAGCCGCTGTTGCTAGGAATTTTGTGAGATCTGGCTTTGATTTACTTCATCCCAGATATGACGATCTTTCCAGCATTGAATCTGGAAAAGAAAATCCAGAAGGATACAGATTTGTAGAGTTTCCTTTTTACAATGCTATATTTGCCTCAGCCTACAAAATATTCCCAATCTTATCAATTGAAGTTTATGGAAGACTAACTTCTATATTTTTTTCACTTATAACAATAGGAATTATTTACTATCTTGTTTTAAAAGAAAACAATAGAATTGCGGCTTTTTTTGCTGGTTTTACCTATGCCATATTTCCATATTTTGTTTTCTTTTCAAGAGCTATATTCCCCGAAACTACTGCCTTGGGTCTAACTTTTCTTTCTATTTTTTGTCTTTATTTTTATGCAAATAATTCCAAAAAAATAATAACTTATGTTTTTTCATTAATTTTTTTCGCGCTGGCAATTTTAGTCAAGCCAACAGTAATATTTTATGGATTAGCTCTCTTTTATTTATTTTTCTTAAAGTATCGCTTTGCCTTTTTAAAAAAAATAGATTTCTATTTATTTTTCATAATAAGTGTCGTTCCCTTTCTTCTTTGGCGTAATTACATTTCAGCCTTTCCAGAAGGAATTCCAGCTAATAGCTGGTTGATAGCTTATGTCAATACTTTTGAAGGTCAAAAAAACATATTCTTTAGGCCTGCTTTTTTCCGGTGGATTTTCTTTCAAAGAATTAATATTCAAATTTTTGGCGGTTTCCTTGTTTTTTTCTTTATAACAGGATTAATTGTCAAAACAAAAAAATATTTTATTCATCTTCTACTAGCTTCAGCCGCCATTTATTTATTTACTTTTCAAGGAGGAAACGTACAACATGAATATTATCAAATTTTAATTCTTCCGCCTTTGGCAATATTCACCGGTTTGGGGATTAGTGAGATTATTAAAAACAAGAAAAATTATATTCATTCTTTTTTTATTTATATATTAATTATAATTTTGTTTTGTCTTTCTTTTTTCTTTTCTTATTACAATGTTAGAGGCTTCTATGACTATCCTAAAGAACTCGTGCAAATTGCAAATATCGTGAACAGCTTAACAAATCCTACCGATAAAATCGTCACTGACAGAATTGGAGACACAACCTTTCTGTATCTAATGGACAGAAAAGGATCACCTGCACCATATAAGGATTTATCCGGATTTAAATCAGACGGATACAAATATTTTGTTACTTTAAATAAAGATGTAATAGAAAAGATAAAAAGTGAGGGAATTTATCAAGTAAAGTTTGAAAATGATAAATTCGCACTTTTTGAATTATGAAAATCTTGATGCTTACTCCCTATGTCCCATATCCTCCCTCTTCGGGTGGCCAAATTAGGACATATAATCTACTTAAATATTTAGCTAAAGAAAATGAGATTACCTTGGTTTGTTTATATAAAAATAATGAAGAAAAAAAATACTATCACAAATTAAAATACTATTGTAAATCAATATATTTTTGTCGCCGGGCAAATAAACCATGGCAGCCTAAAAATATTTTTAAATCTGTTTTTTCCAGACTTCCTTTTTTGATCGTCAGAAATTACTCAAAAGAAGCCGAAATCAAACTCAAAGAACTCCTTGAAAAAGAAAAATTTGACGTTATTCATGCAGAAACTT
>Ga0265297_10001405_pt1 | contig 56729 bp, 46 predicted proteins | sample Munlanlwell13791_FD_192502 | JGI IMG/M metagenome (GOLD analysis project Ga0265297, IMG submission 192502) | Leachate microbial communities from a municipal landfill in Southern Ontario, Canada - Leachate well 137-91 | ecosystem: Engineered > Solid waste > Landfill > Unclassified | place...
GGAAGGGTTTATGCCATCGATGTTTTGGAGGAGAAGATTTCTGCTTTAAGGAGCAAGGCGCAGTTGCAGAAATTGAGCAATATTGAAACTATTGTCGACGACGTGGAAACAAAAATAGAGAGCTTGTCGGATGAATCGTGCGATTTGGTTTTAATGACCAATCTTTTATTCGAATGCGAGGATAAGAGGGGAGTGATGGGGGAAGGAAAAAGGGTCTTAAGGCCGGGCGGCAGGATTCTAATCGTCGACTGGATAAAAGACAACCCTATGACCAAAGAGATAGAATACGTTTCTTTTGAGGAGATAAAAGATATTGCAAAAGAGCTTGGCTTTAAAATAGAGAAGGAGTTTTCAGCCGGCTCTTACCATTACGCTTTAATTTTGGTAAAATAAAAATATGAAGAAAACAATTTTGTATTCGTTAATATTAGCCGGAATTTTAGCGTTTCCCTTGCACTCGGTCTTGGCGGTGACGATTGATAATCCGTTATCGGTCGGAAGCTTTGAGGAGCTGCTGGATGCGGTTGTAAATTTCGTTTTCTGGATAGGCATTACCTTAGCCCCCGTTATGCTGATAATAGCCGGATTCATTTTTGTCACCTCGGCCGGTAGCCCGGAAAGGGTCAATACGGCTAAAAAATGGGCCCTTTACACGATAATCGGATTAGCGATAGTTTTGCTTGCAAAAGGATTAGTGGCGGTGCTACAATCAATAATAGGAGTTCCCGAAGAAGAAGCATTTTTAGGCCTTTCCTTCTTCGGCATAGCGGAATATTTTTCGAATAAAAAATATAAAAAGGTCGAGACAACCTTTAAGATAAATTCACAAAAATGAAGCAAGTATTATCAGCACTAGTTTTAGCGGGAATGCTGGCTCCAGTAGCCGTTGTCTTAGCTCAGCCGGAAGCTCCGACGCTGATCGGCGGAGGCGAAGACCTTATTAACCTGATTAACAGAATTGGCAATTGGATTTTCGCGCTTGTTCTGGCTGTTGCCGCTGTTTTCCTAATTGTCGCCGGATTTTTGTTCGTGACCGCCGGAGGCAACCCCGAGAACGTCAATAAGGCCAGGGGAATGCTTATCAACGCCTTAATAGGGGTGGCTATCGCTTTGGGAGCGAGAGGATTGGTTGCGGTAGTTGCAAGCGTTCTTGGTTACACCGGTTAGTAATCCATTACTTAGATTGATTCTGAGGTCCCCAGGGAAGTTTTTTCTTGGGGATTTTGTTTTTTGCTGTTGATTTTGTTGCTGTAAAAGGATAAAATGCATTACATTAAGAGATATATGAGGCATTTATCTCGGGCAGATAATTAAAAAAATATTTATGCGGACGTGGCGGAATTGGCAGACGCGTAGGACTTAGGATCCTATGGGTAAAACCGTGTGGGTTCGACTCCCACCGTCCGCACAGTCAATTTATTCTAAAAGGCGGCTATGCTTAAATTCATACCAATAATTTCGGTTGTTTCTTTGTCGCTGTTAACGGTTTTTCTCGTTACGTTGGTCCCCGACGACAGTTTGCTGGGGGAGGGGACCCAGTACTATCTAGAATATCTTTGGCATTCTCTCTGGGGGCTGAACAGATACATACTGACTGCTCTGATTATTTCTTTAATCGGGTATCTTTTTTGGAGTTTTTTGAAATTCTCAGCAAAAGGCGGCCCTGGCCGTTTCAAAGAGGAGATAATAAGCAGGCTGCGGCGCCTGAAAGGAAGTTTCGGCGAGATTTTTTGGTATTTGCTTCCATCTCTTGCCTGTATCATTCTGTCTTCGCTGGCTTTAACTCCATTGAATCAGATAAATAGCATCCGCCTGAGGGATGGTTTTTTAATGGGCATTGATTCCAGCCTTACGGGCGTTTATCCCTCCTTTTATTTAGCCTCCATAGATTTTCCTAATTGGCTGACGCAGTCGATAATTTTTTCTTTTGACGGTCTGGCTGTTTTTTTAAGTTTGGCGGCAATATACGTTTTTTTTGAAAAACGGGAATTATTTCGGCAGCTGTGCGCGGCTATGTGCGCGATGTTCCTTTTAATGTTTCCATTGTGGATGATTTTCCCGGCCTTGAGCCCCCAAGACAGGTATATAGATAATATTTATAACTTGCCTGTTTCGGCGGCAATCTCAGAGCAGGTTTCCTCTTATGATCCCGCTCCTGCCGTCGGCGATTTTCTGGAGAGGGTAAGAGCGCAGAAAGACGAAAGCGATTCTCCGTTTCTTCCCACTTCTACTATGCCGTCGGCGCATACGGCCTGGATATTGATGCTGGGTTATTATGTTTTCCGCGTTAGAAAAGCGGCGGGGCTGATATTTGCTCCGGTAGTTGTTCTAACTATTCTGGGGACCGTTTTCCTAGCCCAGCATTATTTTATAGATATCGTCGGAGGGATAACAGTTTGCAGTTTGTCGATAGCCGCCGTCTCTTTTATTAGAAAATCCTAAAAATAAAAAACAAGCGTTGGATGACGCCTGTTTTTTATTGCCCGGGATTATTCTTCTTCTTTGACCGATATCTTTCGTTTTTTAGTTTTCTTAACTTTGGGAATCTTTAAGGTTAGGACGCCGTCTTTCATGGAGGCTTCGGCTTTAGTGCCGTCCACTTCTTCGGGCAGTATTACCTGCCTTGAGAAAGACCCCCAATAACACTCCTGATAATAATATTTCCCCCCCTCTTCCCTGTATCTGTTCTCCCTGCTGCCCCTTATGGTTACCAGGTCGTTCTCAATGGAAATATCCAGGTCTTCCGCTTTTACTCCCGCTATCGTTGACTGGATGACGAAATTATCGTCGTCTTCATAGACGTCAATGGCCAGCTGTCCGTCGGATTCCGGCTCTTCAGGCTCCTCCTTGGCAATTTCCTTTTCCGGTTCCTCCTTTTTTATTTTCACCTTTTTCTTTTCCGGCTTTTTACTTTTCTTTTTGTCTTCATTCTTTTCCTCTTTCGAATTCTCCTCTTCCGTATTTACTCCCGTTAGTTTGTCGAAAAAACCCATGTTGATTATATTTTAGAAACGCTTTTTAATTTTTTGACCTTTCTAAATCCCCAGCTGACGAAAACGGTTAATCCGAGAAGAATCATTATGGGGATGGCAAGCTTAAAGTTGCCCTCTAGCTGTATTATAGAGAAATCGTAAAGGCCGTGCAACAGCACTGCCAAAGCTATGCCCAAGCCGAAGGTTCTAATCCTTTTTCTTTTCGGCCCCGATATTGAAATAGCGATAAAATATCCGATTAGTCCCGAACAGAGAGCGTGGAGAAATGTGGCTCCCACAAACCTGAATCCGCTCAACACGGCGGTTTCCAGGAAAAGGAACGGATTGCTAAGCGGAAGAAGAATTAAAAGGTTTTCCAGCGCGGCGAATCCCAAAGCCGAGATAATCATATACAGCATTATATCTACAGGCTCATCCATTTCCGAGTGCCTCATGACTTTTTTCCTGACTACGTAATATTTCATCATTTCCTCGGTTAAAGCGATGCCGATGAATACGTATATGATTTGAACAAGGGAAACGGGGAGCTGCAGGAAATTCATTTTTTCAAAGAACCCTATTTCAATTAATGCTGCCGGAACGGCGGCCAGCATGCCATAGAGGAATATTTTTATCACCATCCGATTAGATTCAGGATGGTTGTCTTTTCTTAAGAAAAAAAGCAGCCAAATTATGCTTGGTGCTAAACCGAAAAAGATATATAAGGGGTAGCTCATTTTAAGCGGGCCAGTCTTCAATGATTATCGCTTCCTTCCTATTTTTAAGCGGAAGACTCTGGTATATTTCTTCGGTTACAAAGGGGATAAAGGGGTGAAGCATTTTAAGAGAGTTAAGGAGAACGTGCATTAAAACCCTCCTAGTGTCTTCGCTTTCCTGATTTTTGGCTTCTTCTATATACTGGTCGCAGTAGTCGTGCCAAAAGAAGTCGTAGAGAGTATGAGCGGCGCTGCCAAACTCATAATTTTCTATGTCTTTATTAACCGACTCCCCGGTTTTTTTCAGGGAATTAAGGATTTTTTTATCAGCTCCGGTTAGCTTAGCTTTTTCTATATCCGCAGAAATAGGATCCGTTCCTATCTTCATTAAAACAAACCTGGTGGCATTCCATATTTTGTTGCAGAATTTTTTCCCCATTATTATATTGTCTTCCGTAAACTTCAGGTCTTGCCCTCCCATCAGCTGGTAGGCGATACCGAAGCGAGTGGCGTCGGCGCCGTATTTTTCGATTAGCTTAATAGGGTCGATTCCCGTTCCCAGGGACTTGGACATTCGCCTTCCTTCTTTGGTTAGAACGGTCGGCGTGATTATTACGTCTTTAAAGGGTTCTTCGCCCGCGAATTCCAGTCCGGAATAAACCATTCTGGCTACCCAAAGGTTTATTATATCTCTGGCTGTTACCAGGGCCTGGGTGGGGTAGAAGGCCTTAAGGTCGTTTGTTTTGTCCGGCCATCCGAGAGTGGCGAAGGGCCACAAAGCCGAAGAGAACCAAGTGTCTAAAACATCATCCTGCCCTTCAATGGGAATTTTATGGCCCCACCAAATCTGCCTGGAAATGCACCAGTCCTTTATATTATAAAGCCAGTCGAAATAAAGTTTTTCCCATCTTTGGGGGTGAAATTCGACTCTTTTGCTCTCTACGGCCGATATCGCCAGCTTGGCCAGCTTGTCCATTTTTAAAAACCATTGCAGGGAGGGGATTAATTCTACAGTCGTTCCGCAACGGTAGCATTTTGGAACCTGGTGGTTGTAATCTTCAATTTTTTCCAGAAAATTATTCTCTTTCAAATCTTCAACCACTTTCTCTCTGGCTTCCAACACCTTCAAGCCGCGGTAGGGAAGCGGCGCCTGATCGGTTATTCTGCCTTTTTCGTCGATTATTTCTACTACTTCCAAATTGTGCCTTTGCCCGATATCATAGTCGGTCAGGTCGTGGGCGGGCGTAACTTTAACCGCTCCGGTACCGAATTCAGGATCAATCACTCTGTCTTCGATTATCGGTATTTCCTTGTTAACCAGGGGAAGGACGACGTGTTTTCCTATGAGGCTCTTATATCTTTTATCGCCGGGATTGACGGCTACGGCCGTATCTCCGAGCATGGTTTCTGGCCTGGTGGTGGCCACTAAAATATTCCCTTTTTCTTCGGCCAGAGGGTATTTTATATACCACAAATGCCCCTCTTCTTCCTTGTATTCCAACTCGAGGTCGGACAAGGAGGTGGCGCATCTTGGGCACCAGTTAACCACTCTTCTTCCCTGATATATCCAGCCTTTTTTGTAATAATATGAAAAAGCCTCTTCCACGGCTTTCGCATATCCTTCATCCATAGTGAAGCGGGTTCTGGACCAGTCGCAGGAAGCCCCTATTTTCTTAAATTGGTCGAGAATTATATTTCCGTACTTATCCTTCCACTCCCAAACTCTTTCTATGAATTTTTCCTTGCCCAGGTCGAATCTGGTTTTCCCTTCCTTACGGAGGTTTTTCTCGACTACGTTCTGGGTGGCTATTCCCGCATGGTCCGTTCCCGGCACCCATAGGGTTTTATATCCCTCCATCCTTTTTTTTCTTATCAAAATATCCTGAATGACGGCGTTCAGGGCATGGCCCATGTGCAGCTCTCCCGTTACGTTGGGCGGGGGAATGCAAATGGCGTATGTTTTTTTTCTTTTGCCCGGAAGCTTGTCGGGATTAAAAAAACCGCTCTTTTCCCAGAGTTGATATATCTTTCCTTCCGTTTTTTCCGGTTCGTAGGCTTTTGGCAACTCCATATATTATTACTTTATCACCAAGCTTGATTTTTTCCAAGTTTAAGGTTAAAATGCGAACGTAATGGCCCTATCGTCTAGTCTGGTCTAGGACACCACGCTTTCAATGTGGTAACTCGGGTTCGAATCCCGATGGGGCCGCTGCCATTTTGTACCGTTGTATGTTATATTATAGATATACGGCAATGGTACATAATTTATCTCTTTATCAAAAAGCCCTCAATTTACGACAGCAAGGGAATAGCTATAGAGAAATAAAAGAAGCGTTGGGGATACCTAAGAGCACTATTAGTTATTGGTTTAAAGACCTTAAGCTGCCGAAGTCCATCAGGAAGGTGATTATAGATAAGGAAATAAAAGGAAGAAAACAGTTGATGGAATTTAACCGGAAGAGAACACAGTTTATCCGATTGGAAAATGCGAGGGTACGTCAGGCCGCATTTAAGGAAGTCAAGAAAATTTCTAAATACGAGTTAATGTTAATTGGTGCATCTTTGTATTGGGCTGAGGGGTATAACAGACAAGAATCGGTACGCAGCCCGTATCTTAGTTTTGGAAACTCCAACGCTGGAATGGTGACCTTATTCCTCCGTTTTCTAAAAGATGTTATGAATATTCCCAATAATGACCTAAGGCCTGCTATTCAAATTCATGAGAATATCAGGGCGAAATCGGCTGTCAGGTTTTGGGCTAAAAATACCGGTATTCCAGAAAAACGATTTCGCGTTATCTGCCAAGTAAGCAGAGCGAGTAAGGGAAAACGCCCCTACAATTCTCTTCCTCATGGAACATTCAGAGTAGACGTCAGGGGCCGCCAAAATTTTTTTAAAGTTAAGGGTTGGATAGATGGCCTAATGATAAATAATCGCAATAATTAATGTATTGTTCAAATCCGGTTGGGACCGCAAATAAAATGAGAGAGGTTTAGCCTCTCTCATTTTTAGTCCAAGACTATATAATTTATTCCTTGGCGGACCAAGGTTCTCGAGCGAAGCGAGAGGTTCTTATTCCCAGTGGATTCTTTCTCCGAATTCGTCCAGTTTTTCTCTAAGGCCCGGATAGTTTCTCAGGGCCGGGTCTTTTTCCAATATTTCTTTGGCTGTTTGGCGGGTTTTTTCCACTAAAGGTATGTTTTTTAAAGATTCCATGGCAAGGTCGGGCATGCCCCACTGCCTTTTTCCCTTGAAGTCTCCCGGCCCTCTTATCTCCAGATCCTTTTCCGCCAGATCGAATCCGTTTTCCGCTTCGGTTAAGGCTTTAAGCCTTCGCCCGGTTTTATCCGCCGCAGAATCGGTGAAAAGCAGGCAATGAGACTGATATTTAGACCTTCCCACCCTTCCCCGGAATTGGTGAAGCTGGGCCAGGCCGAAGCGGTCGGCTCCTTCAATAACCATGCAGGTGGCATTGGGAACGTCAACTCCAACCTCTACAACTGAAGTGGAAACAAGAATGTCGGATTTTTTGTTCTTAAAATCCCTCATGGTTTTTTCCTTTTCTGGGCCCGGCATCTTTCCGTGGAGCATAGCCAGTCTTAATTCGGGAAATATTTCCTTGGAAAGCTTTTCGTATTCCCGCTTGACCGATTTAACTTCTAATTTTCCTTCTTCTTCAATCCGAGGGCAGATGACAAAAGCCTGTCTTCCCTTTTTGACTTCCTTCCTTATCAGCTCATAGGCGGAATTCCTTTCTTCTGGGGGAACTATTTTAGTGATTATCTTTTTCCTTCCCGACGGCAATTCTTCTATTAAAGATAAATCAAGGTCTCCGTATATAGTTAGAGCCAGGGTGCGGGGGATGGGAGTAGCCGTCATGGACAAGAGGTGGGGGATTGTCCTGGAATTATGAAGGAGCTTGGCTCTCTGCTCTACTCCGAAGCGGTGCTGTTCGTCCAGAACCACAAGAGCCAGTTTCCCGAACTTCACTTTGTCCTGTATTAAAGCATGGGTGCCGATAATGAGGCTGATATCCCCGTTTTTGGTTTTTTCAAGAAGTTTTCTTCTCGATATTTCTATTTCCTGGTTTTTGAGTTTCCTGGAGTAGAACTTGTCTGATTTGCCGGTCAGCAGGCCTACGTCTATGCGGAATTTATTGATAAGGTCCCATACGGTTTTAAAGTGCTGCTTGGCCAGTATTTCCGTGGGCGCCATTAAGACCGCCTGGTGGCCGGCTTTAATGACGTTGATTATGGCCATGGCGGCCACCACGGTTTTCCCGGAACCGACGTCTCCTTCGAGCAGCCTATTCATCGGCCTGGGCTTTTCTAGGTCTTTTAATATTTGCCAGGCGGCTTTTCTTTGGGAATCGGTCAGCTTGAAAGGCAGGGAATCAACCATTCTTTTAATTAAATCTAAATTCATGGGGAAAGCGGAGGCCTTTTCCCTGGCCAGCCTCATCCTTTCCCTGAGAGCCCATAGTTCTATATAAAAGAGGTCTTGAAATGAAAATCTTTCCCTGGCTTTTCCGGCGTTTTCCAGGGAGGAGGGAAAATGGATCTGCCAGATTGCTTCTTTAATCGGCATGAGGTTGTTTTCTTTTATAACCTCAAAGGGAAGCGGCTCTTGAATCCTTGAGGCCAATTCCGTTAAAGGAGGTTTCAATATATATCTGAGCCATCTGGACGAAATCCCTTCGGTTTCAGGATAAATGGGTATTATCCTGCCCGTATGAGTGGGGGAGAAGCTTTCTTCATTGGAGATTTTTTCATACGCCGGATTACTGAGATAGAACCCGTTTTTATCCCAGTCGGCTTTTCCCGAAAGAACAATGTTTTCTCCCTCCTTAAGGGTTGTTGCCAGATACGGCTGGTTGAACCAGACTGCCTTAACGGCTCCGCTTTCGTCTTCAATTACAGCCTGGGTTAAGGACACCCTTTTTTTCCAGGTGCGGCTGCCTTGGATTTTCAGCACTTTTCCCTGCACGGAGCAGTTCTCCCCGGCTTTTATTTTCGCTATGGGAACGATATTTGAAAAATCCTCATATCGATGAGGAAAGTGGAACAAGAGGTCGCTGACTGTTTTGATGCCCAGTTTTTTGAGTTTCTTTTGGTAGACCGGCCCTATCCCGGGCACTTGCTGGATGGGAGTTTGAAGATTCATATGGTGCGCTCGAGAGGATTCGAACCTCTATTAGAAGCTCCGCAAGCTCCCGTTCTATCCATTGAACTACGAGCGCTAATTCTTTTATTTTATACCATAAAATTAGGAAGGCTACCATACCCAAATATCAAGAATTATGATATTATGGAGGCATAGCTGAATTAAAGTATTTGTTATGCGCATTTATTTTCCGAGAAAAAATCAACAGAGAAATTTTATTAACGGCATTCTATCTAAGATTTCGGTTGAAGAAACCGCTAAGTTGTGCAGTCTATCTGCGAGGACAATTAGGGATTGGCGCCGTGAGAAATTTTTAATAGATTTTAAGGCCGCTAAAATATTATCTAGGAGAACAGGAGTTAAACTACCCCCAAGCATCAGACTAAGAGATGATTATTGGTATGTATCCAACGGTTCTTCATCTGGTGGATTAGCTGTTTATAAAAAGTATGGAAGAATTGGCGGAGATCCGGAATACCGTAAGGAAAAATGGTATGCGTGGTGGGAGGAAAAAGGAAAATATAAAAAGCATCCCTTTATCGGCGTTGCCAAGCCGATTACGCGACCCCATTTCTCAAGGGAGCTTGCGGAGTTTGTTGGCATTATGTTGGGCGACGGCGGCATCGCTCAAAGACAAGTTAGAGTCACGCTTCATTCTGAGGATGATAAAGAATACGGCGAATTTGTGGCCGGATTAATGAAAAAACTATTTGGCGTTCCAGTTGCCAGATATAAAGATAAAAAATATTCAGCAATAGATTTTGTTATTTCTCGTAGCGAATTAGTTCAATTTTGCATTGAAAGCCTTGGGCTTAAACAGGGAAATAAAATTAAGCAGCGGGCGGACATCCCAGAATGGATTAAGCGAAATAAATTGTACTCGATAGCTTGCGTTCGAGGTCTTGTTGATACCGACGGCTCCGTTTTTAACCATCGGTATAAATCAAACGGTAAATACTATAGCTATAAGAAACTTTCTTTCACAAGTTATTCCGAGCCGCTTCGCCGGTCCGTATTTGATATTATGAAAAACAATGGATTAAATCCCAGATTATCACAGAACAAAGAGGTGCGTTTAGATAGGGTGGAGGACTTACAGAGATATTTTCAGGTTGTAGGTTCAAGCAATCCGAAACACTTGAATAAGTATCTAAAATAGCGTAGAATATAATTACTTATTTTAGGAGGAGTCGCATAGTGGCTATTGCAGGAGATTGCTAATCTCCGACGGTTTCAAAAGCCGTCCGTGGGTTCGAGTCCCACCTCCTCCGCCACCGTGAAGGGTGGGGTGCGAGAGCGGTTGAATCGGGCAGTTTTGAAAACTGCTGTATCCGAAAGGGTACCGTGGGTTCGAATCCCACCCCCACCGCCATGAAAATTAATTATCGGCACGACCCGAGTGCCTAATTATCAATATTAAAACAATATAAGTATATGGGAATTCTTAATTGGTTTTCAAAAGATGATCCAACCGAAAAGCTTAAAAAACAATTCGGATTAACTTCCGAAGAAGCTGATTCGTTACTTAAGGATTGGCAAGTTCTAAGTGATGAGGAGAAGCTTAAAAAGATGAGCGATCTTCAAGAAAAACGCAAAAAAGATTTTAAAGAAATTACTGGCACTGATATGAAAAATATTGTCCCCGAAATTGGCAAGGAAATTTCGTGGGCAGATATTGTTAATCATACGTTCCGAGTTTTGGATTTTGACCGGAATGGAACAACTATTAATGAAAATAATCAGGTAAAAGCCAAGAGTCGGTTTCAGCCATACGGGTATTTGCTCGCAGAGTCGCCAATTTTGAATAATCGTGTAAGGTTACCAATTATTCACCGAGACGATTTTCTTCTTGCCGCGAGCGTATTTGATGAACCAAAATTGGCAACTATGGTTAAGGACGAAGAAATGCTTGTGGTTTACTCACCAAAGTATTTAGGACCAAAAGGACTATCCGGTAGTCCTCACCACGTTTTACATTACGCGATTACGCCCCACGGAACACTGGATGCTTATTACTCTAAAAACAATGATATGTACATGGCGAAACCAGAACCGCAAAAGTTAGTTGGAGAGTTTATATATCAAGGTGAAATCAAAGTACAAATAAATCCTGAGCCAGAATTTTAGAACTTTTTTTGCCAAGCAAAAACAGCCTCGACCCACATACCCTAGGCAAGGAAGTGTCGAAATCGCCTGAAACGCCTTCAAATATTTACCCGAGTGGACCGCACTTAGACCAGTTGAAACTGGTTTTTTTGTTTGGGAGTATAAGCTATAATAAAATCAGATATCCACATATCGCAATTTCTTTTAAAAATGTTACAATAAGGGCAGATATGATTTGGAATCTCTTTAAATCCGGTCCCAGCAGCTTCATAGGAGTGGACATAGGAACTTTTTCCATTAAAGTCATCGAGCTATCTAAGCAGGGGAACAGAAGAAAGCTGGAAAATTACGGAGAAATACAAGCAGTGGCCCTTTATGAAAAGGCTTTTAGGACTTTTGAGAAAAGCACTTTGACTGTTTCAGAAGAAGACGTGGTCAAAGCCATAAAAGCCGTTCTGACGGAATCAGATATAAAGACAAACCAAGCCTCTTTTTCCATCCCGGATTTCTCCACTTTTTTCACCACTTTCGAGCTTCCGCCGATGACCCAGGAGGAAATTTCCCAAGCGGTCCAGTATGAAGCTAGGCAGCACATCCCCCTTCCCTTATCGGAGGTGACTCTGGATTGGCAAGTGGTGGAAGAAGGAGAAAAGAATCAAAAAGCAAAGCCTTTCAGGATTCTCCTGGTGGCCGTTCCCAACGAGGTGATAGGCCAGTATCAGCAAATAGCTCTTAATGCCAAGCTGGAGCTGGCCGCCATGGAAGCAGAGGTGTTTGCCTTAGCCAGATCTTTGGGAAGCCGCGAAAGGGAAGCGGGCGCAATATGCCTGATAGACATAGGGGCCAGGAGCACTACCGTCAGCATTGTTGACGGCGGAGTTCTCAAACTTTCTCACAGCTTTGACACTTCGGGAAACGATTTTACCAATGTTATTGCCAGGGGTATGGGACTGGATTACCCGAAAGCGGAAGAAATAAAAAGAAAGAAGGGCCTGAATGTCGACAATGACGGCGCCAGGTCGTCTCTCATTCCTTTGGTGGACCTTATTGTTGTGGAAGTGAAGAAAATAATCCAGAATTTCCATTACACGCAGAATAAAGACGTTAAAAAAATCATTTTGTCAGGAGGGTCGGCCCACATGCCCGGCCTTATAGAATATCTTGCCGAGGCCGCTAATACAAATGTGGAGATAATTAATCCTTTTGCCGATATTTATTACCCTCCAATATTGGAAGAAACATTAAAAGATATGGGTCCCAGCTATGCCATAGCTTTGGGCACCGCCCTAAGGGGATTTGAATAATTTATTATGGTGGACCTAATTCCAAAACGCGCGCGTAAGTCTCTGCCGTTCCAAAACGTCTTTTTCTATATCGCTTTGGCGGTTTTGATTTTAGCGGCGGGAGCCTACGCACTTTTAATTTATTTGGAAAGCCAGGCGTCGATAAATCTCCAAAATCTGGAAGGAGAGATTTCCCGGGTGGGCACTCCCGCCGAAAGACAGATGGAAAGAAGCGTTTTTTCAACGGAAAGGAAAATTAACGATTTTGCCACCATCATTGAAGCTCACCGGCGCCCTTCTAATATTTTCCCCTTCCTGGAAAGCGTTATCCATCCCCAGGTTTGGATGTCCGATTTTGAACTGACTATGGAAACTGATTTTCTCAAACTGAGCGGACAGACGCTTAATTTCCGAACGCTCGGAGAGCAGCTGGAGGTTTTAAGGTCGCAGCGCATGATTCAAGAAATACAGCTGTCCGACCTTTCTATAGGGGAGGGAGGACAAACGGAGTTTAATATAGGATTAACCTTGGATCCGGAAATATTTCAATAATATGTCAAAAATCTATCTTGCCATAGCTTTTATAGCCGCCGCTCTGCTCATCGGAGGAGTTCTCTTGTGGCCCAATTATCAAAGCTTGAATATACTTAACGAGGGAATCAAGGTTAAAGAGCTGGAGCTTCAGTCAAAAACCGACTATTTCGACCATATCAGGGGGGTTTCTGAGCAGCTTGAAGAATATCAGGATCCTTTGTCAAAAATCAACAGCGCCCTGCCCAATGACGCTCTTTTGCCTTCCACTTTTAATTTCCTGCAGAATGCCGCCTCGCAAGCAGGATTGATTTTAGAAGAAGTGGCTGTGGGTTCGGTCGGCGTTTTCGGCCAGACCCAAGCAAGTCCCACCAAGCCCGCCGAGGGGCAGATTAAAACTGTAAGCCTGAATCTTTCCTTGGTCGGTTCGTATGTCTCGTTGAAGAGCTTTGTTTCTGAAATAGAAAATTCAGCCAGAATAATCGAAATCAGGAAAATAGCTTTTTCCTCTCCCGAAGAAGACGAAGAAGAAGACGCCTTCACTTTTTCCGTGGACGTTGTAACTCATAATTACTAAGCATATGGCTATTACTTTCACTCAAGAAAAGAAAAAACAAAGATACTTGATTTTGATTTTGGCCGTTATAATCCTGGCGGGACTGGGGATCGTCTGGTGGGGATTTTTCAGCGTTCCCTCGGAAGAGGCTGCCCCTCCTGCGCTGACGTTCAAAAAAGTTCAGATTAATTTCGATGTTTTAAACCGCGAAGATTTAAAAAACCTCGTGCCTTTCGAAAGAGTTCCCCCGTTTGAGGCAGAGGTCGGCAGAGAAAATCCCTTCCTTCGCTACTAAGGGTAAAAATTAAGAGTAAAAAACATGTCAATTCTTGACGAACTAGTTAAAAAAGGAACTATCGACAAAAATAAGGCGTCTTCTTTGGAATACGAGGCGAAGGTTTCAGGGAAAAGAGAGGAGGAAATGATAATGGAGGAGGGGATAATGCCGGAGAACGAGCTTTTCCAGCTAAAAAGCAAAATTTTAAAAATACCCCTCAAAACAGAAGTTCCCGAAGAAATATCTCCCGATGTTTTAAAGCTCATACCTCAGGAGTCCGCCAAATACTACAACATGATACCCATGAAAAGAGAGGGGAATGTTTTAGAGGTGGGCATGGTGTATCCCGAAGACTTGAAAACCAAAGACGCTCTTAAGTTTTTGGCCAGGCAGGGGAAATTCAAGTTTAAGGAATTTTTAATAACCCCGACTGTTTTTGAAAATATATTCAAGCACTACAAAACCCTGAAAAAAGAAGTAAAGAAGGCCCTGGAAGAGCTGGAAACGGAAATAAAGACGGAAGAGGTCGTGCCAAAGCGCCCGGTTAAAAAGGAGGAGTTCGCCAGAATGGCCGAAGAGGCTCCGATTACCAGGGTTGTGGCTGTGATTCTCAGGCATGCGGTAGAAGGCAAGGCTTCCGATATACATATAGAGCCCATGAAGAAAGAATTGAGGGTAAGGTTCAGGGTGGACGGCGTTCTTCAGACTAATTTGCTTTTGCCTTTGAAGATTCATCCTGCAGTCGTCGCCAGGGTAAAGATACTTTCCAATTTAAAAATAGATGAAACAAGAATACCTCAGGACGGAAGGTTTTCCACCAAGGTTGGCGGCAAAGACATTGATTTCCGTGTTTCCACTTTCCCTACCACCTTAGGAGAAAAGGCCGTGATGAGGGTTTTGGATGCCAGCGAGGGAGTAAAAAGCTTTGAGGAGCTGGGCTTGGAAAGAAGAAACTACGACGTGCTAAACGTTGCCGTCAAAAAACCCTACGGCATGATACTTTCAACCGGTCCCACGGGTTCGGGTAAAACGACGACTCTTTACGCCGTCCTGAATCTTTTAAACAAAGAAGGGGTGAATATTACCACCCTGGAAGACCCGGTCGAGTATTTTATAGAAGGAATAAACCAGTCTCAAGTCAGGCCGGACATAGGCTACAGTTTTGCCCAGGGATTGAGGCATATACTGAGGCAGGACCCGGATGTAATCATGGTTGGTGAGATACGTGATGAAGAAACCGCTGCCCTAGCTACCCACGCTGCTCTGACCGGCCACATCGTATTATCGACCCTCCACACCAATAACGCTCTCGGAGTCGCTCCTCGTTTGCTGGATTTGGATGTAGCTGCCTTCCTTATCCCTTCCGCTCTAAGCCTGGCTATAGCTCAGAGGCTGGTCAGGGTTTTATGCCCGCACTGCAAAAAGAAGGTTAAGCCCGACCCGAAAGCAAAAGAAATAATCCTTGAGGAGCTGGAAAAGCTGCCGCCGGCAATTAAAAAAGACGTGAAGGTTCCCGAGCCGCTTATGGTTTATCAGGCCCAAGGATGCAAGAAATGCAATTCGACCGGATACCTGGGAAGAATCGCTCTTTTTGAAATTCTGGAGATGACAAACCAGCTGGGAGAGATAATTCTCAAAGAGCCGACTGAGGCGAAAATAGAAGAGGAAGCCAGGAGACAAGGGATGACTACCATGAAGCAGGACGGCGTGTTGAAGGTGCTGGACGGCGTGACTTCCCTTGAAGAAGTATTAAGAGCAGCTGAGATATAATGAAAAAGATACTACTGGTAGAAGACAACCCGCTTTTAGTGGAATCGTACAGCCGGGCCATAAATAGTGCCGGATTTGAGGTAGAGGTGATTAGCGACGGCCAGGAGGTTATTCCCGCTGTTGAGAAAAACAAGCCCGACCTTATCGTAATGGACGTTGTTTTGCCCAACAAAGACGGCTGGGAGGTCCTCACCACTCTTAAAAACGGCCATGACGGCCTAAAGGATACCAAGGTGATTATCGTTTCCGACCTTTGCCAGGCTTACGACGTTGAAAAAGGCCTGGAGATGGGAGCGGCAAAATATTTGATAAGGGACCATTATACTCCGGAAGAAATAGTCGAGGAAATTAAAAAGATATTAAACTAACATGCCGACCAACAACAATACCCAAATTAAAGAATTATTGGAGCTGACCTTCAAGGAACAGGCCTCAGACCTTCATCTTTCCGTCGGTCATCCTCCGATTATCAGAATTAGCGGAGGATTGGTGCCTTTAATTAAAAAGAAAACGCTTACTGGCAAGGATACAGATGCTTTTGCCAAGGATCTGATGACCGAAGAGAGTTATCAAAGATTTCTTGCAGAAAAGGAAGTGGACTTTTCCTACGATTTAGAGGGCAAGGCCAGGTTCCGGGTGAATATCTTTTTTCAAAGGGGAAGTATTTCTTTGGCTTTCAGGCTGATTCCTTCTGAAATTCCCACTCTTGAAGAATTAAGCCTTCCTCCCATACTGCATGAATTTACCAGGGCCCATCAGGGATTCGTTCTGCTGACCGGCCCCTCCAGCCACGGCAAATCCACCACCTTGGCGTCTTTGATAAACGAAATTAACAATCAAAGGGCCGATCATATTATAACCATTGAAGATCCTATCGAATACGTGTTTAAGGACAACAGATCCGTTGTCGACCAGAGAGAGGTTTATCAGGATACGAGCAGTTTTGCCAGAGCTTTGAAATCCACTTTCAGGCAGGACCCGGACGTAATTATGGTGGGGGAGATGCGCGATCCCGAAACCATGGCTACCGCCATTACCGCAGCTGAAACCGGGCATTTGGTTTTTGCCACTCTTCACACTAATTCGGCGTCTCAAACCATCCACCGCATAGTCGATTCTTTCCCTCCGGAACAGCAAAGCCAGATCCGCGCCCAGCTGTCAGGTTCTCTTTTGGGGGTAGTCTCTCAAAGGCTCATTCCCAGAATCAGGGGAGGCTTGGTTCCCGCTTGCGAGGTAATGCTTTCCAATCCGGCCATAGCCAATCTTATAAGAGAAAACAAAATACACGAGATTCCCATGGTTATTGAAACTTCGGCGGAAACGGGCATGATTTCCCTTAACCGGGCTTTGGCTCTTCTGGTAAAGCAGAAGGAAATATCTCTGGAGAACGCCCTCAGCTATTCTTTGAATCCGATTGAATTAAGGATGATGGTAAAGAGATAATCCTATGAAGTTTCGCTATCAGGCCAGGTCGCGAAGCGGCGACGTCCAAACAGGCTCTGTTGAAGCTTCTTCCAGGGAAGCGGCTTTGGCTTTGCTGCAAAGGCATAGGCTGTTCGTAACTCTTTTAGAAGAAGAGGCCAAGCAGCCTTTTTACGCCAGGAAAATCCAGCTGTTCGGAGGCGTTTCCCAGAAAGATATAGTTAATTTTTCCCGCCAGCTGTCTCTGATGTTCAAGTCGCAGATACCTCTTGTTGAATCTCTGAGCGCCATGGCCAAGCAGACTAAAAACGCCAATTTCAGGGATAAAATATCGGAAATAACCGAAGAGGTGGAGGGCGGAACTTCTCTTTCCCAGGCCTTATCCAAATTCCCGAAACTTTTTTCTTCCTTTTACGTTAATATGGTTAAGTCCGGAGAAGCCTCGGGAACGCTGTCTGAAAGTTTGGATTATTTGGCCGAACACCTTGAAAGGGAATATCATCTTTCTTCGAAAATAAAGGGAGCCATGATTTATCCCGCCATGATAGTCGTGGTGGTGATAGGGGTTCTTATAATGATGATGTTCTTCGTTATACCCAGCTTATCCAAGGTTTTAACGGAAACCGGACAGGAGCTGCCTCTTTTGACCAAGGTCGTGATAGGCCTTTCCGGTTTATTGAGAAGCTGGTGGTGGATTTTGGCGATTTTGACTATTGGGGGCGGAATTTTAATTTATCGCTATTTCAAAACCGAAGAAGGCAAGAAAAACTGGGACCGCGTTCTTTTGAAAATTCCCCTTATCGGCCCTTTTGTTAAGATGATTTACGTCTCCCGATTTTCCGAAAATCTTTCCACGTTAATCGGCGGAGGCCTTCCCATTGCCAGCGCTTTGGAAATTACCGGAGATGTGGTTGGAAACAGCGTTTATCTGGAAATCATAACGGATATAAAAGAAGAAGTAAGGAGGGGAGAAAAAATAAGCAAAGTAATGGCCAGGTATCCCGACGAGTTTCCTCCCCTGGTTACCCAGATGGTAAACGTAGGGGAGCGGACGGGAACCATAGACAAAAGTCTCATGAATGTGGTAAATTTTTATCAGAAGGAGATAGACAGGTCAATCGACAATCTACTGAGCATTCTTGAGCCCATGCTGGTGGTTTTCTTGGGATTAATAGTAGCGTTGCTGATGGCTTCCGTCTTGCTGCCTATGTACAGAATGACCGGAATTTAAGTTTTTCACAATTACATTTATTTGCTATTGTGATATAATGGAATTGAATTAAAAAAATAAGAAAAAGGTCGAGTGATAACCTTTAACAAATATTAAAAATCATGATTCAAGTTTTCGCTAAAAAACACCGCGGTTTCACTCTTATCGAACTTCTGGTGGTCATCGCCATCATCGGTATTCTAGCTTCCATTGTTTTGGTTTCTATGGGAGGAGCCAGGCAATCAGCCAGAGATGCCACAAGGAAGGCAGATATGAGGCAAATAATTACAGCCCAGGAAATGTACTACGGAGCCAATGACTCGTACTTCACTTCGGCAACTTGGCCGACTGCCATTTCCGGCGGCGGAATAACTTATATGGCTAGCGTTCCTACAGATCCCGGATCCGGTACGTACGTGTGGGTAGATAATACGGGAAATGCCCAGGCATTCTGCGCTTATGCCACCTTGGAAGCTCCGAGCACGCCCACTTACTACACCTCCTCGCATGCTGGCAATTTCGAGTGTACTGATGCTACGCCGACTTTAGCAGACTGCTGCTTCTAACGGATTTCACTGCGACCTTTCGCCCTCCCGCCAATTATTGGTGGGAGGGTTGTTTATTTGATACAATATAAAAATGGAAACGCTTTTGTATTTGATTGTTTTTGTAGTAGGACTGATTGTCGGCAGTTTTTTGAACTGCGTTATTTATCGGATGGAAAAAGGGGAGAGCTTTCTTTCGGGAAGGTCTTATTGCCCTCATTGCCGGCATAAGCTGGGGTTTTTAGACCTGATTCCGGTTGTCAGCTTTCTGTTTCTTAGCGGAAAATGCCGATATTGCCGGGAAAGGATTTCTTTGCAGTATCCGCTGGTAGAACTGCTTACCGGTTTTATATTTTTGCTGATTTTTTATTTCCAGTTTTCCTTGGTGCAGTTTTTCTTTCTTCTCGCCATTTCCGCTTTGCTGATTATAGTTTTTGTTTACGACCTGAAGCACTATCTCATCCCCGATAAGGTTGTTTATTCGGCTATCGTTTTAACATTTATCTATTTAATTTTCTCGACGTTCCGTTTAGACCATCTTTGGAGCGCCTTGGCTCTGGCAGGATTTTTTCTGGCCATAGTCCTGATTTCCAGAGAAAAATGGATGGGAATGGGGGATGTAAAGCTGGGGTTTTTGATGGGGCTTCTTTTGGGCTGGCCCGACGTGATTGCCGCCTTATTTTTAGCCGTTTTTATTGGTGCTATAATAGGAATAGGATTAATTATTATGGGAAAAAAGGGAATGAAGTCCGAGGTTCCTTTCGGCCCGTTTCTGGTTACAGGAACCTTTATTGCTCTTTTTTGGGCGGATGAATTGATTAACTGGTACTTTAATTTCTTCGGTTATTTATGAAAAAAGGCTTCACTTTAATAGAGCTTTTGGTGGTAATTAGCATAATAACCCTGATTACGGCCTTAGTCCTTCCTAATTATAAGGCGGGAGACAGGACGTTGGCCCTTCAGAGAACCGTCCATAAGCTTTCCCAGGATTTAAGAAGAGCCCAGGGTTTAGCTATTTCCGCTAAAGATTTCGCAGGAGAGAGTCCCGACGGATACGGATTGTATTTTGACTTGAATCAGCCGACCCGGTATATTCTTTTTGCCGACCTTAACGGCGACAAGCTTTATTCCGGTCCCGGAGAAAAAGCAGAAGAAATCTTTATGGAAAGCAAGATGGAAATAGTCGAACTTTCTCCTTCAGACGGCTCCACTTTGACGGTTGTCTTTGAACCTCCAGACCCCAGCGTTTTTTTCACTCCCGACAGCAGTCCTCTTGCCACTATTACCATTGCCATAGTAGGGGTTGAGTTTTTAACTTCCGACTACAAGTATGAATACCAGGATGTTGTTTGGTTCTGGCCGGATCCGAGGGCTGGGTGCGATACCACCAATGACCAAGAAGACTGCCCAGATTCTTTCTCTGCCATGGAGTCGGACCCTCAAACCGTTTACGACTGGTATAAATTTTCTGTTATTTTCGACCAGGCTAAGAGATACGAAAAACAGGAAGGCGGCGAGCCTTTAAGGGTCGATAACAGCGTTCATGTTAATAAAGCCGGTTTAATATACGTTGATTAATGAGCAAATCCTTTACTTTAATTGAAATAATAGTGGCTATATTCCTGGTTACCGTTGGAGCCGGTGCCGCTCTCAATGTCATTCAAACGACCACCAGTTTTACTTCGGTGGCTTCAGACCAGCTAACAGCCTCTTATTTGGCCCAGGAGGGGATAGAGGTAATAAGGAATATAAGAGACGGCAACTGGCTGGAGCAGAGGACCAACTCCGCCATTTTTTGGGACGACGGAATTTCCATAGCCGAGGATTACAACTTAGACTACCGGAGCACCAGTTTTCCGGATATAAGCTGCAGCATGGGAGCGGAGGGTTTTTTGAAGTTCGACGGGAATTTTTACAATTGTTCTGCAGGACAGGAAAGCAAGTTTAAGAGGAAAATAACCATTGAAAAGCCCCAGCCAGACGAAATGACGGTTTCGGTTGAGGTTTCTTGGTCTGAAAGGGGCCGGCCGCACCAGGTGACCGCCCAAACCAATCTATATAATTGGAGATAATCATGTTTAAATTAGCGAAATCAAAAAAAGGCTTTACCTTGATTGAGATGATGGTGGCCGTTGCCATATTTTCCCTGGTAATGGGAACCGCCGCTACCTTATTGGTAAGCGGCCTTAAAGCCCAAAGGAGAAGCCTGTCTTACCAGCAGCTGGCCGATCAGGTTTCTTTTGCCGCCGAATACATGTCCCGGTCTACCAGAATGGCCAAAAAAGAGCTTTTCGACCATACTTATACCTGTCTTTCCTCTTCAGGGGCTAACTTCGAAAATCCCGGAGGCGACGATTCCAGGCTGAGGTTTATAAGGTTTGACCATGAAGCTGGAGCGGATGTTTGCCAGGAATTTTATCTTGATAGCGGACAACTCATGGAATATAAGCGAAACCTGACAACAGGAGAAGAAGAAACAATGGCCTTAACCTCGGAACAGCTGCAAGTTAATTCCATGATTTTTATGCTGTCCGGGCAAACCCAAAACGATAATATTCAGCCGCTTTTCACTGTTTTTTGGGATATTGAGAGCATTGGCAAAGAAGAGGAGAAAGCTTCTTTGGATATCCAAACTAGCATTTCCCAAAGAAATCTGGATATAAGGCGCTAATATGTTTTTTATGACGAATTTACGCAAAAAAATATTTTATGCATTGTCATTAACCCAAAGGGGACGGGGAGTTTCTTTATATTTAGCTTTAATGGTGATGTCCATATTGCTGGCGGTGGCTTTGGGAATCAGCGGTATATTTCTCGGCCAGACTAAGACATTTAGAGAAATGGGGTATTCTGTTATAGCCCTTTACGCCGCTGATACCGGCATAGAAGAGGTTCTGTTAAGCAGGGCTAATCCGGTTTCTTCCTGCATAGAAGCTTCTCCTTGCGAGCTGGATAACGGAGCTGAATATTATCTCGACATTAGGCCGGCGGGATTGGATTGCGCCGCGCCTTATTACTGTATAAAATCGATAGGAGCCTATAAAGAAGTTAAAAGGGCCATTGAGATATCTTATTGATGAGAAAAGAGGAGGCTAAAAAGAGAATAGAGAAGCTTAAAAAGGTGATTGCCCATCACCGTTATTTATATCACGTTGAAGACAGAGAGGAGATATCCCCGGAAGCCTTAGATTCGCTCAAGCATGAGCTTTTTCAGCTTGAGGGCCAGTATCCCGAACTCATCACCCCCGATTCTCCGACTCAAAGAGTGGCTGGCGAGCCCTTAAAGGAATTTGAGAAGGTGGAGCATGAGATTCCCATGCTGAGCATAGAGGATGTTTTTTCAGAAGAAGAGCTGGAAAATTGGGAGGATTATCTAAAAAGGCTGGCGCCCGGCGATAATCTTGATTATTTCTGCGAATACAAGATAGACGGTTTTGCGGTAACTCTCATATACAAAGACGGGGTTTTTCAATTGGGAGCTACCCGCGGTAATGGCCGAGTGGGGGAGAATGTCACCCAGAACCTGAAAACCGTAGAAAGCATTCCCTTAAAACTTGAAGTTAAGGGGAAAATGCCCGGAGAGAAAATAGAAAAGAAAGTAAAAGAGGTTGTTGATAGGGGGAAAATTGAGATAAGGGGAGAGGTTTACATGAATAAAAGCGATTTTGAAAGATTGAATAAAAAACTGGAAAAAGACGGGAAAAAGACCTATGCAAATCCCAGAAACTTAGCTGCAGGATCGATAAGGCAGTTGGATCCTAGGCTAGCCGCCTCCCGTCCTTTGAGCTTCCTTGCCTATGACTTGATTACTGATTTCGGCCAAAAGAAACATTCAGAGGAACATCAAATTCTTAAGGCATTAGGCTTTAAAACGGACAAAGGCAAAAAATGCAAGAATATTTCTGAGGCCGTTGATTTTTGGAGGGAGGTTGCCAAGAAAAGAGAAACCTTGCCCTATCAAATAGACGGAGTGGTGGTTACTCTGGACGATAACTCCTTATTCCAAAGGCTTGGGGTGGCCGGAAAATCTCCCAGGGGGATAAGGGCGTTTAAGTTCTCTCCGAAACAAGCCACAACAAAAGTTTTGGATATTAAAATTCAAGTCGGCAGAACGGGGGCCATTACCCCCATTGCCCATTTAAAGCCCGTTGAAGTCGGCGGCGTTACCGTTTCCAGGGCGACTTTGCATAATGAAGATGAAATAGAGCGCTTGGGGGTGAAAATAGGTGATACGGTTATTGTCGAGCGGGCCGGAGACGTTATACCGGCTGTAGCCAAAGTTTTAAAGGAATTGCGAACCGGTAAAGAGCAAAGTTTTAAATTCCCAAAGGTTTGTCCGAAATGCGGAGTTAAGCTTGAAAAGCCGGAAGAAGAAGCCATTTGGAGATGCCCCAATCCAAACTGCCCGGCCATAAAAAGAGAGTTTATTTACCATTTTGTTTCGAAAAAAGCTTTTGATATTGACGGGCTGGGTCCTAAAATAATAGACAAACTTATAGACGAGAATCTGATTTCAGATGCTTCAGATGTTTTTGAATTAAAGGAAGGCGATCTTATACCCCTGGAAAGGTTTGCCGAGAAATCAGCGGAAAATCTGGTAAAAGCTATAAATAAAAGCAAGAAAGTACCTTTATATAAATTCATATATTCTTTGGGTATTAGGCACGTTGGAGAGGAGACTGCCATGGATTTAGCTCAGTATTTCAGGAATATTAAGAAGCTTCAGAAGGCTTCCGGGGAAGAACTTGAGTCAATTCCCGACGTAGGAGGGAAGGTATCCGAAAGCATCCGCAGCTGGTTCGATTCTAAAAATAATCAGAAATTTATTGATGATTTGCTGGATGCGGGGGTAGAAATAATTCCGCCGCAAAATCCGGCGGCCGGCGGCCAAAAACTTAAGGGAAAAACCTTCGTTTTAACAGGTTCTTTAAAAAGTATGACCAGGGGCGAGGCTAAAAAGAAGATAAGGATGCTCGGCGGCGATTCCTCAAGCTCTGTTTCTAAAGAGACCGATTATTTAGTAGTGGGGGAGAGTCCAGGCTCTAAGCTTGGACAAGCTGAAAAACTTGGTGTAAAAAGAATAGGAGAGAAGGAGTTCTTGGAAATGCTAAAATAAAAGCGCTCAATGCATTCTTTAACGCTTCATTTTCGGAAGCTGGATTGGATATTAATTATTTCCGCCGTTTTGCTCGTTGCCTTCGGACTGCTATCCATATACAGTTCTTCTTTAGGGAGAGCTGATTTTTTTAATTTTCAAAAACAGCTTATTTTTGCCGGAGCAGGGGTGTTTTTGATGCTTTTATTCTCCTTTTTCGATTACCGGATAATCAGGAACGACCCTTATTTAATGGTAATTCTTTACGGATTAGTATGTTTGGCTTTATTGGGTTTATTCTTCTTCGCTCCCGCCATCAGGGGAGTGAAGAGCTGGTATGACGTGGGTCCGGTTTCCGTAGATCCCAGGGAATTCATTAAACTGATATTAATCGCTCTTTTGGCTAAGTATTTCTCCGTGCGCCACGTTGAAATGTACAGGGTGTCACACATACTCTTTTCCGGATTATACGTTTTATTGCCCGCTGTTCTTATATTCTTTCAGCCGGATTTGGGTTCAGTCATTATATTGGCAATTTTATGGCTGGCTATATTAATTTTTTCCGGGATTAAGCTGCGTTCTTTTTTAATTTTAATTTTCTGCGGGCTGCTGGCTTTATCTTTAAGCTGGTCTTTTATTTTGAAAGATTACCAGAAAGAAAGGGTGACGAGTTTTATCGTTGCCGATGAAGATCCTCTGGGTTCTGGCTGGAATGAAGTTCAGTCGAAGATTGCCATTGGCTCAGGCGGAATATTCGGTCAGGGGTTGGGGAGCGGTCCGCAGACCCAGTATGGCTTTTTGCCGGAGCCCCAAACAGATTTTATCTTTGCGGCGATCGCCGAAGAATTCGGTCTGGCCGGCGTCGCCGGACTGCTGGCTCTTTTCGGAATATTCATTTTCAGAATAATTAAAGTTTCCCTTTCTGCCTCCGGAAACTTTGCCAGGCTTTTCGCTTCGGGATTTGCGGTGCTTGTTATTGCTCAGATATTTATAAACATTGGAATGAATATTGGAGTGCTTCCCATCATTGGAGTTCCTCTTCCTTTGATAAGTTACGGGGGGAGCAGCTTATTGATGATATTCATAGGCCTGGGGATAATTCAGAACATCAAAGTTAACCAATAGTTTTTTAAACAAAAAACAGCCTTGATTGGGGCTGTTTTTTTGTTTGGTCTTTATCCGAAAATAAGCTTCTTTTTACCTTCTATTTTTCTTAAGAAAAGCTCGATTTCTCTTGGCTTATATACTCGGTAGTTATTAATTGGATTTCGGTAAGCTTTTAACTTCCCCGATTTATCCCAATTACGCAAAGTAAGGGGGGTAACGCCTAGCATTTTTGCCACCTCCTTGACGGTATAATATTCTTTTTCCATATAAAGTATTAATGTTTATTAATAAAATTATCAATATTTTATAATGTTACCTTTATTTTATTGTAGCTTAGGTAAAAAATGAATCAAGGGGCGGGTTGTTTGCATTGGGGTGCGCCGAGTGCTTCGCCCCGTCTAAGGGATTTGGACACAGGGATTTGCCACTCGGGAAATTATCCAGGAAAACAACAAAAATTAAAATTAAATTTATCTGATATTTTACTGCTTCCCTTGGCTCTCTTTCCATAGTGATTCCTTGACACGTTTATTCGTAAAACCGATAATAAAATAAGTTATTCAATAGATATCGGATAGTGCCAAAAAAGACTAAATTTTTATTAAAAAGAAGATCCGTTTAAAAAATCTCTAGCTGGAAGCATGGCCAGAAAAATATTAGTTATCACAATTCCAATACTAATCCTTCTCGTCGCCGGAATTTATTTAGCTTTTCATTTTATTTTCAATTCCAATAACGGCGAAGAGATTCCCAATGCTCCGCCGGTGGAAAGGCACGAGTTCCAGGGGATAGAGTATGAAATAGTCAGTGTCGGCGGGCCGGTTTACGACGTGGTTACAGGAGAGTTAACAAAAGAGCAGGCTGAAGCGCTTGCCGGAAAAATCATCGAAGACATATTAACCAAAAACCCCGAGACAAGGGAAATCACCTTGTTTTTTTACTTTGATATCATTTCAGCCGGCAGCGGAGAATACGACGTAGCTAAAATTACCTGGACGCCCGACGGGGGAATGGCAACGGTAATGGCCGGAGAATAGGGATTATTTTACAAATTATGGAAAAAAGACAAAAAACCGGTTTTACTCTCATCGAGCTTTTGGTAGTCATCGCCATCATCGGCATTCTAGCTTCGGTCGTTTTAGTGATGTTCGGCAATACCCGCTCTCAAGCCAGAGACGCCCAAAGGCAATTCGACCTCCGCCAGCTCCAAAGGATGGTGGAGATATACGAGGTTAAGAATTTTTCCGGCGGCTATCCTTTGTCAACGGAAGACTATCAAATACAAGACCATTCCTGGGGCAGTTATTGGGAGGGCTACGGCGGGGTTCCCGCAGATCCCTTGCCCGAGCAGAGCTACGCTTATGTCAGCGACGGGGAAACTTACTACCAAATATACGCGAAGTTCGAGGCAGAGCCGGTCAATCCCGCTTTTGCCTGCTCTGAACCTTGCGGCCCCAACGGGGAATATAACGGAGGGGTGGCCAGCTCCAATTCTACTTTAATGGCTTTCGAGGGCACCCCGCCTCCTCCCGACGGAGGGGACGAAGGCGAAGGAGGAGAAGAGGGCGGAGGAGGCTTTCCCGGCGGAGGAGAAGGGGAGCCGGTTATTTGTAATCCGCCCCTGGCTTCAGGGGAGCAGACTTTTTCTGTAACAAGCAGGGATAATCCTAAAATAACCCAGGTGGTGGTCAATCCTCTTGATGTGGATAAATTTGCCGAACAGACCGTAACCGTGGAAATCAGAGACACTGACGAGAATCCAATTACCGAAGTCACCGGCGAAGCTCTGACCAATGAAGACTCCTTTCCCTTTACTTTATCTTTGATAGAGGGGGTGGAAACCGACGGAACCTGGCAGGGGAGTTGGCTTAACGAAGACGAGTATTGCGACAATTACATGCTCGTTATTACGGCTGTCAGCGACTCCGGGCAGTCCAGGATTGAATTGTCTTTTAGATAGCAGTAAAATAGTATAAAGAGATGACTAGCGATTATTTTGGCAAAAATTCAAGGTATTTTATATACGGATTCCTCATCTTAGTGATAGTTGCCGTTGCGTTTTGGCTGATTTCATTTCAAGGATATATTGAAGAGCCGGAAGAAACCGCTAGTCCCACTGAATTAGTCGCTCCTCTGGCTTCGGGGAAGCAGAGCTACGATATAATAACTGGAACGCCAAAGAGTTTTAGGATAATAGAGGTAAGCGTCGATCCGATTGATGTGGGAGACAGAGAAATTCAAACGGTAACGGTTTGGGTAAGGGATGATGAAGATAATCCCATTACCCATGAAAATTCCGTTGAAGGAACGGTTGTTACAGACAATATGTCCACTCCCTTTACGTTCTTATTAAAGGAGGTTACAGATGACGATGAAGGGACTATTATGAAATGGGAGGGGGCTTGGCTTTGTGAAGATACTTACGATTCTGCGTATATGATAAGCATTGAGGCTAAAAGTTTAGAAGATGAGCATTCTGTAGACTTATCATTTAGATAAATAATATGACCTCCAAGGAAATCATAAAAATTAAATCCCTTTACTGGTTATTGTTACCGGTTCTCTTGGCCTGCGGTTTTTTTGCTTCTGAATCTGTTCTGGCGGCGTGCACTAACGTCCCCGTCACCGGGGAATATTCCCTGGAGAGCAGTTGCACCTTTTCGGGTACTGTAAACGGAGTGGAGAACGGAAATATCGTGGTGGCTGAGGGAACCACTTTAACTATCAATGCCAGCCAAACACTGGTTTGGAATCCGGGCTACAGCGTTGTCATTAACGGGACTATTGCTATCAATAAAAGCGGAGGGCAATTGAGGAAAGCCTATATATGGCTGTATGACGCCGATAGCGATGATTATCCCTCTACTGCCGGCCCAGTAGCTGCCTATACACAGCCGGAAAACGGCAAGCGCAGGGGAGAGTTTACCAATTTTACGATAATTACCGATATAGCTTACGACTACAATGATTCTGACCCTAATGTATATCCCGGCACGCTTTGTAACGGACCTTGTACTATTAACAGTAATGACGGTTCCTGCGGGAATCTTGGTTCCGGCGTTGCCGCAGGGGGAGATTTACTCAGCTGTTCTGTAACGTCGGAGGCTTGCTCTGGAACAACGGTTTTCAAGCTGTCTGCCGCCGATAACGCTCATGCCGAATTGGCCGGCCAGGCCAATTACAGTTATTCTGTTTGCTGCACCGGAGAATCTCTTGGAAATACCTGCAGCGGCAGTTACGGTACCGCGCTTAAATTATCCGCTTCAACCAATGCTCATGGAGAAAAAAGCACCCAAGCTAATTACGGCAGTTCGGCCTGCTTATCCACTACCTACGGTTCGGGGCAGCAGAACCCCAGCACCATAACCTGCGATTACGCCACCGATTGTTCAACTTTAGGAGCTCATTATACCTGTTTGGCCTCCATTTCCGGAGATACCAACGCCCACATAGGGAATTGCACGGCTTATTCTACGAAGATTTGCTGCGCTAATACTTGCCCTTAATTTAAATATGAAAAAGTCTTATATCTTTTTATCTGGAATTATATTGGGGGGATTGATCATCTCCGTATTGCATTTTATACCGTTTATCCAAGCCTCTCCCGATGCTCCCAATCCGGGCCATGCGGTCAGCCAGATTGAGCCCGGTACGGACGGTCAGGTTTTAACGACCTCGGGTACTTCAGTTACGTGGGCAGAGCCTTCAGGCGGAGATGTTCCTTCGGGAGTTTATATGGGGTGGGGTCAACTTATAACCTGTACTGGCTCTGACCCCGGCGATGGTAGCCCGGTTTATCCGGTAACTTGTTCAGGAAATGCGCAGGCAGGAAGTTATTGTACCTATCCTTGGTGGAACAGGACTTGTTCCTGTGCGGAAGGAACTATGGTTATAACGGGCTGCCAGGCAAATTACGATTCATCTAGGAATCAAACCTTTAATAATTGCTACGTAACCTGCAGAATGCCTTAATCATGAAGAAAAACCATCTATACATATTATCAGGGATACTTTTAGGGGTGCTGGCTTTCTCGGTATTGCAGATTACCATGGCCTCTCCATCCATTCCCAACCCCGGCCACGGCACCTCCCAATTAGAGGGGGATGGTGATTTGAATATGAATAGCCATAAGATTATTAATGTTTTAACACCTATAGCTAGTGGAGATGTGGCTACCAAGGGTTATGCAGATGCTTTGGGATCTGGGGGCGGTTGTGCCGGCGGTTTATGCGACTCATTGCCCGTTGGTTATGATATAAGTTATGACTGGGACGGCGACGGGAAAACTATGGCTGCGGGGGACTGCGACGAGACGTGTCCCACTTGTTATAAGGGGAGCACGACATTTACTCTTTCTCCGGATGGCAAAGATCAGAATTGCGATGGAACCGTAGATACATCAGAAACATTAAGTCCATCAAAAACGTGCAATCCCATTAGTTATCAATACAGTTATGTGAGTAAATCTGTTATGGAGAGTGCTTGTTCCTCATATTGCACCTCTCAAGGCTCCAGTTTTGCTAGTGTAACTTGCGCAGGTCAAACAGTCACTACTAATTGCTGGGGGAATAATATGAACTGGGATACTTGCGCGTCAACTGGCAGCGGTGAGTGCGGAATGGTTTCCCAGACGGTTTGCGTAGATAGCGGTAATAATGTTTGTAATTGCGCACAGGTAACTCGTTACCGGTAGGTTTATTTTTGAAAATGAATACAATAAATATTAAAAAAGAGCACTTACTTATATTATCGGGATTGCTGTTGAGTTTGATTGTATTTTCGGGATTTCAAATCATTAAAACCCTAATTGTTGATTCTGATTTTCAGCGATCACTTTCGGCTGCTTCAAGCGGATGCGATGGAGGATTGTGCTCCAGCCTGCCGGTCGGTTTTCATATAGGCTACGATTGGGACGGTGATGGAAAAAATATGACCACGGGGGACTGCGATGAGACGTGCCCCACTTGTTATAAAGGCAGCATAGGCAACACAGCAGCGCCTGATAGTAAGGATCAAAACTGCAATGGAGAGGTAGACGAGCAAGTAACAAGTACTCCAACAAAAACCTGTGCGGGAGTTAATTACGTTAGAAAATCTGCAGTTGATTCTGCGTGTTCTAGTTACTGCGTAGCTCGTGGCTCAACGATGAATAATGTTTCGTGTTCACTAACTACGAATTGGTATAATAGTAATACTAGCTATAATTTTGAAACTTGCGCAGCTAGCAATCCCCAGGATTCAGGTGGAAATGTTCAGTGGTGTACTAACTCTCAAAGTATTATTTGTAATTGCAACCAAACAACAAGATACTACTAAGAGGGTCTAGTCACGTAAGCATAAAATATCTCCAAAGATATTGATTTATGAATAAAAAAGAGCACTTATTTATATTATCTGGAATACTATTGGCAGCCATTGCTTTTTCGGTATTACAGATTACCATGGCTTCGCCGAGCATTCCCAATCCCGGCCACGGTACTTCCGACCTGGAAGGGGATGCTGATTTGAATATGAACAGCAACAAGATAATTAATTTAACTACGCCGGTAGCTAGTAGTGACGCGGCTACCAAGGGCTATGTAGATGCTGCGGGGGGAGGGGGTGGCGGATTGGCAATATACGGCGACGGCTCCGACGGCGATGTTACTGTTTCCACTAACACCACCCTCACTAGGGATATGTTTTATAACAATCTAACAGTAAATAATGGAGTTACTTTAAACCCCGCAGGTTACAGAATTTTCGTTAAGGGAACATTAACTAATAATGGTACTATCGCGAGAAATGGAGGAAATGGCGGGAACGGTGGTAATGGCACTAATGGCCAGGCAGATGCTAATGCTCCGGGTGGATCTAGTGGCGCTGCCGGAGCGGCAGCTTCTGGGACGGGCTATTTAGATACTCCGGTGGCGGGAAAAGCGGGAGGAGCGGGCGGAGCTGGCGCTCGTGCCAGTTATGCGTCTACTCCTTGTCCTCCTGATGGTGGCGTTGGCGGTTCGGTTCCGGGAAATGCTGCGAGTAATAGTATTGGCTCTAATGGTGCTGCCGGAGGGACTGGCGGAAAAGGAGGAAATACCGCCGGGGGTTCTGGAGGTACTGGTGTGGGAGGTACAGCTTCAGCATTGTCTTCTGCATATGGTGGTGTTTACAGTGAGCAGTTGTACTTGTGGCGTGCCTTTCCTGCCGGTTCATCACCAGTTGCCATAACCGGAAACGCCGGAGGCGGCGGAGGAGGAGGTGGAGGTGGTGGCGGTGATCGCTACTGTGGATATATAAGCACTTTTCCTAGTGCCGGAGGCGGAGGGGGAGGAGGAGGCTCTGGAGGCAACGGCGGAACGATTTTAATTATTGCCCAAAGCATTATTAATAACGGTACAATAAGCGCTACGGGCGGTAATGGCGGAGACGGCGGAAATGGGGGCAATCAATACAATACTTCTCTCCGGGAAGGTGGCGGTGGTGCAGGTGGCGCTGGTGGTTCAGGTGGGTTGATTGTTTTAATATATGGTTCTAAATCAGGCAGTGGAACAACCGATGTTTCGGGGGGTTCTGGAGGAAGCGGCGGATTGCCTGGGTCTGGAGATGGCGGGGCAGTTGCCGGAGCTAGTGGAAATACTGGCACAACAGGGAAGGTTATAGAAATACCTACCGAATAGTGAATGGCATTAATTTATGAATAAAAAAAGAAAATTATTTATTGTTTTATTGGCCCTAATTATATTGGTGGTTTTGATTACTTATGTCTCAAAGCCGAATTTTATAACCGATTGGGCCAGCTGCAATTTTACTTCGGAGAAATATACAGTAAGAGGTAATTCTTTGCAAGGGGTAGTCGAAGACGGCCAAATCGTCGAAGTCTTTCCGTTGTATTACGATTGCCATGAAATTAAAAGAGGGGACATGGTTGTTTATTCTTATGCCGGCAACGCAGAACCGGTTATTAAAATAATCAAAGGAATTCCCGGCGATAAGTTTGAATTAAGGGAATCGGGTTCTGGATGGAATATTTTAATAAATGAACAAGCCCTTGTTAATTCCGAGAATCAGCCCTATCTCTTGGATAGTAGGGGATATAATATGCTTTCTCTTTACGAGCGGGACTATAATGGAATAATTCCGGAAAATGCTTATTTGATTATGGGCAATTTATTCGGCGGTTCGGTGGATTCCACCCACTATGGACTGGTAAGCGGGGAGGATATTTTAGGAAAAGTGAAATATTAATATAAAACGGGCGGTGTAGTTTAGGCGGGGCGATAAGCCCCTTTTTTGTTTGACTAGTGGGTTTAGGTTGCCAATTGACACGCCTTATTTTTAAATTCATAATTAAAGTATAAGAGTTTATTTAGACTAATATATGAAAAAAGAATACCTATTTTTATTATCTGGAATACTGTTGGCGGCCATTGCTCTCTCAGTAATCCCGGTTATTAATGCTAACCCGGCTATTCCCAATCCGGGCCACGGCACTTCTGACTTAGAGGGGGATGCTGATTTCAATATGAATAACAACAAGATAATTAATTTAACTACGCCGGTGGCTAGTAGCGACGCAGCTACAAAGGGGTACGTAGATTCTTCTGGGGGAGATGATGTTTCCGCGGTAGTCGCTGTTGCTGAGATCCCAGGTTCTCCATATTCGTTAAATTGGGATGCTATTCAGGTATGTCAATTTGGAACCTGTTGCCCTCCTTGGAGAGATTGCGATGGCGATGGCAAAACCTATTCAGCAAGCACAGATTGTGATGAGGGTTGCGCTACTTGTTATGTTGGCTCGACTAATTATACAAGCAGTCCAGATGGTAAGGATCAGGATTGTGATGGGGAAATCGATGAGGGATCTGCGCCCTCCACAAAAAATTGTCCTGGTGTTGGTTATGGATTCCGATCTATGCTTATTAGTACTTGCCAGAGTTATTGTTCCGGCCTAGGGAAGGAATACACCAACATGACATGTACTATTACAACCGGAGATCCGGGGGCGAGTTTTACCAGTTACGACTGGAGCACTTGTAACTATTCTGGCTATCAGACTGCTGGATCGAACACTTATTGTACTCCCAATTCCGGTACTTGCTCCTGTGGTGGTTATAAATAAAAAATAATTATTTCCACTTATTCATGGGGTGTCAATGACGGCACCCTTTTATTTATCAATGTTTATTGAGAGATTTATCAATGTTTATTAACCTAGAAATATTAAACAATAACATTAGATGGAGTGATGGGTTAATTACTGATTTACCGACAAGGTATTGTGGGGGATGCGAAAAAAGAGATGGATGTTAAGATGGATGTCAGTGGCAATAATTATGCTGAAAAATTAAATATCGGCTATCGGATAAGCGATAAGCCGTATCGGTAGCCATAAAATTTAGAATAACCACGACTTCTTATTGTTTTAACTATCTTCAGGATTAAGTAGGGGAATAAATAAAATAAGAGAGTAAAATGAGGTATGGGTTAATCTTCCTTATTTTATTTCCAGGGCGTATTTATATATTATCAGCACGAAGGCTGGTTGGGCGGATATTTTTATTGAGGGGGCTATTCTGTAAAATCTTCAATATTTTAAGAGGCGCTAGAAACTGGATGGAGATAAAAAAGGGACCAAACGGCCCCTTTTTGTTATCCACAGCTAAAAGTATTGACGCCCCTCTTTTATTAAGAGAAAATATACTAATAATAAGCATATCGGTTATCCTATATCCGATATGCTAAATAAAATAAAAACTTGAGAGTAAAATCGATAAAAAAAAGAAGGCTCCACAAACCCGCTACTGGTCGATATAATAGGGGATTTTGTTTTGAGCCTTCTCGCAATATTTTACATAAATAAACCATCTTGTCAAGCCAACCTGAAAACTACATATCTTTAGGGGAGGCGGTGAAGCTCTGCGATTATACTCAGGGGTATTTAAGTTTACGGGCAAGACAAGGGAAATTAAAAGCAGTAAAACTAGGGAGGAATTGGGTAACCACCAAAGACTGGCTTGATGATTACGTGCAAAGGGCCACGGAATACAATAACGTTAATGGCAATGGCAACGGCAAAGCAAAGGAGAAAAAAGTATTACTTCCTCCAGACGATCTTCCTGTCGGAGAATTACAATTTAGAAAGACAGGATTCAGAGAGCGTCTCTACGAATTAAGGTTTAATCTGAAGCCCGACATCCAAAATATTAGATCAGCTTTGGTTGCGGCCCTGGTAATCAGTTTGATTATGGCCGGAGGTATTTTCGGCAAAGGAAGTTTAACGCAAGTTTACGATGACGCTTCTCCGATAGTTAAAAAAGTCCACGATAATTTTCAAGAGGGTTTATCAGTGGTGGATGGCAAGATAGACCAAAGACTGCTAGCCATTGATTCCAAATTGGCAGACTACGGCTCTTTGTTGAATAACGCAGGGTTAGCGGCCGTGGAGAAGGTTGCCGGTCAAACTATACCCGTGGAAGGGCAGCAGGTTACCGTCAGGGCAACCCTTGCGGGAGCAGCTGAAATTTGGCATGGATATTCAGAATGGATTTCCGGGGAGCTCCTTGCTTTTTGGGGCGATATTAAAAACAGCACCGTCGGAAGAACGTATATCACTTTAAATAATTCCATTGAAGAAGGATTAACGAGAGATTTTAATTCTATTAAAACATTTTACGTTTCAGCGAATACCGAAACGCAAGACTTTCTTTTTCCGCTATGCAGGGGAATCGTTCAAGGATATTCCAAGGCCAATGACGCCGCTACAGAAGCTCTCCGGGGAATGGGGCGGGGCATCAAAAATGGCTACGTCTCCGCCAATAATTTCTTAGATGAAAAAATTGGAGGGGGAGTTGAGGTAGCCAAAAATTCCCTTAAGAAAATAAAAGATATCGTAACAGCTCCATGGGGGGAAGAGAAAATTGTCATTGAGCCCGAAACGGAAGATCTTTCCCAAGCGATAAAAGAATTAAGGTCTGAATTGGAGCAGCTGAAAAAAGAGCCTTTTGTTGTAAAGAGGGTGGAGGTGGAAAGAGTGGTCGAGCAGGTGCAAGAAATAACAAAGACGATTGAAACGACTGAAAGGACGGTTGATGAAGAAGCCCTGGCTCAAGTGTGGTCTGACATTGAATATCTGGAACAGGAAATGGCAAAACGGCTTTACGCCCCCGGCGGAGTTATTTCCCAAACGATTTATGTGACAGAACCAGTCAGGTCGCCCAAGATATATCAGGAAAACGGAGAAATAGTTTTGCAGACTACGGGGTCCGGAAATATTATTCTTTCAGCCGCCACCGGACTCCAGCTTTACGGTTCCCAGGTAGTTATTAATTCCACCAGCCTCTTAAATCCGCTGGTTTATATTGCCGATTCGACTAAAATTGAGGGCGATTTGACCGTTTCAGGATCAATTTCCGGCGGGGCGCTGTCGATAAGCTCGATTACCGCTACCGGCGACGCAGCTATTTCCGGGGATGTTTCAATCGGAGGGAGCTTAACGGTTTCAGCCACTACGACTTTAGCCGTAGATGGGGGGTACGTCGGAATCGCTACCAGCACTCCTTCAACCAACCTGGCGGTGGCGGGAAATATTATGGGTTCTGGCAATCTCGTTCTTTACGGCTCCGCCACTTCCACGATTGCAGGCCCCATTACATCGGGAAGCATTTATCCTTCCCTGGACGTTACTTATTACTTGGGTTCGCCCAGCTATAGATGGGCGAACATATACGCTGCTACAAGTACCTTCGGGGGAACCATTGTTGTTGGCAGCGACGTAATCAGGGGTTCTTCAACCACCACTTTAACTACCATCGGCAATTCCAACCAATTGGTTCTCGGAGCCGACGGGAACGTCGGCATCGGTACCAGCACCATGTCTGGATTATTGACGGTCGGAACCAGCACTCCGTCATTGGTGGTGGCAGCCAACGGTTACGTGGGTATCAGCACCACCACCCCGTCTTATGCCCTTGAAGTTTCAGGCACCGTTAAAACAGATGATTTTATAACCAAAGGGCCTTGGGTGGACGTAAGGGCTTTCGGCGCTGAAGGAGACGGAGTTGCCGACGATACCGATGCCGTTAACGCCGCTTTAGCCAGCTTGGGGACGCAGGGCGGAACCGTTTATTTCCCCCCTGGAATTTATCTGGTCGGAGACATCACCGTGTCCCAAAACAGCGTTATTATCCAGGGAGCGGGTAGAGCATTAAGTTCCGGCATAGCCACCTCGACTACAGAAATTAGGGCTAAGGCCGGCTCAACCCGTTCGCTTTATGTCACAGGCAACAATGTAGTAATTAAAGATCTCTACATTAACGGTAATAGCAATGCCGTTCAGTTTGAGGTAAACGGCCCGTACTGCATAATTGATAATATTTACTCTTCCGGCCACACTCAATATCAGCTCAACCGCAACTCAACCGGCGTCTGCAGAATCAATAATTCTTCGTTTATAGGGCAGGTCAGAACCATTTCCAATGCCATTAACATTACCGGCAACTACTTCAACGGCAACGGAGCCGTGACCGCTCTTACAGTCGACGGGGGAGCCAACGTGGTCATCCACGGCAATACTTTTGAAAGCTACACCACGGCCATTGCCATGGCAACAAGCGGCGCCAGCTTCGTAGTGTCAGCCAACATCACAAGCAACTATTTTGAATCTTCCTTTGACGACAATAGCTCTGTCGTTCAAATAGGCCACTCTAGCCCAAGTTCCTATTCAGTCAATATTTTAAATAACTATTTCGGTCCTACCGATGCGGATTACTTCATCAACGCTTCCTATTTAGAATCCCTCGTAATCCAGGGAAACAATTTTCACGGCAGTCCGGCAGTGGAGAATATTAATATAGGAAGCGGGGTGAATAAGCTGGTGGGTTCAACCAACAGGGACGGAGATGCTGCCGGCGTTTTGGGGGTGGGGACCTCTACTCCGAGATATCTTCTCGACGTTTGGGGGGATTTGGCTGTAGGCACCAGCACTGACAGCAATACCCCCGTGCTTTACGTAAAATCCGGAACCGGTTACGGCTCTGTGGGTATCGGCACTACTACGCCTACGGGATTATTGACTGTGGGGACAACGACCCCCGCTTTGGTGGTTACAGACAGCGGCAAAGTGGGTATTGGCACTACTACGCCTACAGAAGCTTTAACTGTCGTAGGCAATATTGTCGGTACGGGGAATATAACCGTTACAGGAGACTATGTAACCCTATCTGGGGATATAATGCCTTCTTCCCCGCAGGTTAGCGATATTGGTTCTCCCGCCTACGACTGGGCCAATATATATGTAAACAATGTTTACGCAAACAATATTTTAGCCGCATCCTCATCCATCGCCGGCACTATAGCTGAAATGTTCACTATAAACAGCGACGCTGCCTCTGACGCCACTTCCACCTTGAGATTCTACCGCGGTACGGATACTCCTCATGCTCTCCTTAACTGGGATGCAGGGTATGACAGGTTTAACTTCAACTTCCCATTATACCTTTCGGGAACAGGGGCTATATCTTCAGCCGGAACTCTCACTCTCTCCTCCGGGGGAGCAGGGGACATTCTTTTGAATCCTGCGGGCAACGTCGGCATAGCCACCTCTTCCCCCTCCGCCAAGCTAGCTGTCACCGGCAACGCCATGATAGACGGAGACTTAAGCTTCCTCGGAGACCAGACTATCTCGGGTTCCGGCAAGCTCACTATTAATCCCACAGGCAACCTGGAGCTCCAGTCCTCAGCCAACTACATTGATGAATCAGGCAACCTAATCGTATCTGGCAGAGTGGATACAGACACCCTCCAGTATTCAGGCAACATCACCATCAACGCCACTTCTTCCGGAGCCACTACCGTCCTTGTCACCAATGCAGACGGAAGAGCAGTAGCCGATCTCCAGATAGAAGGGGACATCCAGATAGACGGAGGCAAAATCACCCTGGCCACCGGAGAAACCATTGATGCTGAAACTTCAGACCACGTCATCATCACCTCCGGAGGCACCCAGGTCCTGGATATTATATCCGGAGGCGTGAGCGTCACCGGCAACGTTACCACTACAGACCGACTCTACGTCACCTCCGGAGGAGCTGATATTACAGGCACAGTGGATATTACCGGCAATACCGAGGTAACGGGCGCCCTCCATGTTACAGCCACCACCACTCTGGACTCTTCCTTGGTTGTAGACACAGACACTCTTTACGTAGATTCTTTTACAGACAAGGTGGGCATTGGCACCTCAACTCCTTCCGGTAAATTATCTGTGGCCGGCAACATCCTGGGTTCTGGCAATATCGTTCTTTACGGCTCTGCCACCTCCACAATCGCCGGTCCCTTGGAGCTGGCCAGCCCATTGAGAACCGCAGGCAATATCTATCCTGCCTCCGACGTTGCATATACCTTAGGCTCTCCCAGCCACAGATGGGCCAACATATATGCTGCTACAGGCACCTTCGGGGGAACTATTACTATTGATACCGACGATATTAGGGCTACAGGGGCTCTTAACTTAACGGGAGCTGCGGCTTCTACGTGGCAGGTGTCGGGAGGAGCCTTAACTGTTCAAGCAGACTCCCAAAACTTAACAATTAAAACTTTGAATTCTGGGAATATAGCTATAACTTCGGCAGGTTCTTTAACTGAAACTTTTGGGGCAGCCGGGGAATACTCCCTCATCCACGGTTCAACCGTTAGATTGGCCTTTGATTCATCGGGCAACTTAATGGCCACGGGAACAACCATCGCTTTTACCGGCGATACCACCATTACCGGAGCTGCCACCACCACGGATGACTTTTCCGCTCAAGGCAATATTTGGGGTTCCGGCAATTTGGTATTGAGCGGCACCATAAACACCGGACAAGGCGCTACGGAAGTCTATCTAATGAACCAGGACATTCAAACTACCGATGCCGTTACTTTCACTACGGTCAACACGGGCCACGGGGACAACGAGCTGTATGCCATGGATCAGGCAGTCAGAACCACAGACAGCGTTACCTTCGGAAGCCTAAACCTCACTTACGGCCTCACCTCCGCTTCCAGCTCGTTCTCCGGATTGATTTCAGCCGATGAATTGTCCTTAACCTACGGAGCCAGTATGGCCACCAGTACGGTTACCGCCACCTCAACGGCCGGCAGTTTGGCGGTGGGCGGTAGCAATCTTTATGTTTCTGAAAACGGCAGGATCGGCATAGGGACGACGACACCGGAGAATCTCTTGCATATTGTTTCTGCTTCCGGTTCGCCACAACTCCGCTTGTCATACGACGTTGCAAATTATGGCACCATAGAGGCGGAAAGCGATGGAGATTTAGCTTTTACAGCAAAGGCAGGTAGATATGTTAGGTCATATAGTGCCTTTGTGATGGGGAGTGATTTATATATGGGCGAGAATACCATACAGGATATCGGCGCTGCTGGGACTGATTTTTCAGCAACCGGAGGGTTAACTTTGGCCGATGTCCTTACTATTAGTTCGGGAGGAGCTCTTATTACCGGCAACGTCGGCATCGGCACGACGACCCCCCAATACACCCTAGACGTCTGGGGCAATGCCAACATCGGCACTTCCTCGGATTCAGAGCTTTTGGTCGGAGGAGGGTATGGAAAGATAACAGTGGGAACCATTGATCCTCCTACCGGAGACTTGAAGATAGAGGTAGCTGCGGGCTCTCTGTCTGCCACCGCCTCAGACGATATATACTTTGCCACCAATGACACGGAAAGAATGAGGATACTCTCTTCGGGTTATATTGGAATAGGAACAGGTAGTCCCGACCAATTATTAACAATATCCGATTCAGAATCTCCGGTTATAAGGTTTGAACGTTCTGCTGCAGGCAATGCTGATTATGAAATGTATATGTCCGCAGGAGACTTAAGGTTTAGGGGTGGCGCCAATGGGACGGGGGTAGGGTTATTGGATCGGGTTACGTTTCAATATAGTGGTAATGTCGGAATCGGAAATATGAATCCTTCTTCTAAACTTACAGTTAACGGAGGAGACATTGCCGTGAGCTCCGGAGCCGCCACCACTACCATTTCATACAATCAATCAACATTTGCCTCAAATGTCGTAGTTTCTGGAACTGCCACCTCCACCATCGCCGGTCCTTTAACTGTCAGAACCAACCAGCTGGTAGTCAATGAATCAGGCAACGTCGGCATTGGGACGGCGAGCCCAAGTCTAGATTTACATATTAAAAAAACAGTAGATGGGAGTGTAAGCGCGAGAGTTGAAAATCCAAGCACAGGAATATCTGCTTTTGCCGAGTTTTCGGCAATGTCTGATGGAGGTGTAGTACAGATGATAGCATATGGCGATAATTATTCTGACGCTTCAAGGGCAAACACAGCATTTTTAAGCGCCTCAAGTGGGCTTTTAGGAGGAATGGTATTTAGAACGGTTGGGAATGCACCTTTGAAGTTTACTGCATATGAAGATGGTTCAGCAACGCCTGATATGACAATCTTAGCAGCCGGCAACGTCGGCATCGGGACGACCAACCCTTCAAGCAAGCTAACGGTTTCGGGTGGAAACTTTGCCATCAGCGCAGCAGGTACGGCAACCAGCACGATTTACGGCTCCACCTCAGCCACGTCTACTATCATCAGCGGTTTAAGCGCGGGCAACAACGCAGCTCTCGTTGTTAACCAAACAGCCACTGCTAATAGTTTATATGTTGCGGCCGACGGCAATGTCGGCATCGGGACGGCGAATCCTGGACAAGGTGTTCTGACTACATCTTTTGATGTATATAGATCAGACGGATATTCAAACATTACCCTCTCTGGTCCCGCTACGGGAACTATAAATGCCAATAGATCGCTTCGTTTTGTTCAGGGGGCGGTTGACCAAGTAGCTATTGGAGTCGCGGGATCAGCGGGTCAATTTACAGGAGGTACAGCAGCGGGTGATTTGGTTCTTATGGGAACTGGCGATATTTTATTCAAAACACAAGGATACGGTGGGACAGCTGATATGGTGATAAAAAGTGGCTACGTCGGCATCGGAACGACAAGTCCTTCTCATTTATTAGAAGTAGATGGTACGAGTTATTTCGATGGCGCAATAACTTTAACAAGTGGTGGGCAACTTCAAGGAACGTTTTCCGCTGGAACTGGACTGACCATGCCTGCCTTTACAATGAATGCTGATATAACAGGTAATAATCAAGACATATTGGGATTGCAGAGTATCAGCATTGGTTCTAATCCTGCTACGACGGGTCTTGTTAAACTATCCAATGCTGGTGGGGGTATTAGATTTAGAAATTCTGCTAATGACAATAATATAATAGCTCTCGAGGTAAACGCCAGTGACGATGTAATTATAGGACATAGCGGAGTAGCCAATGTTATTGAACTACAAAATACGTTAAACCTTAACAGTAATTGGATTTCTGGAGATGGCGATTCAGAGGGAATATATATTGATTCTTCTGGTAACGTCGGCATCGGGACGACGACTCCAAGCGTTGCCCTAGAAATACATCGTGTTAGTGATAGCGCGAATCTTGTGCTTAATTCTTCCGGAGCCGGTCAAAATGCCATCTTTTTCAACGATGGGAGCGTTAAGCAGACTCAATTTACCTCAAATTTCAGTGATGATAAGTTTTATTTATATCATCAAGGCGGGAACCGTTTAGTAATAGACGCTTCTGGGAATATAGGAATCGGCACCAATGGCCCCTCTTCCAAACTTACCGTGTTCGGCGGAGATGTGACAGTGGGTGATGGATCGTCGACAACAACAATTGCTTCCACTGGCGCAATAACCCTCGGAGCCAGTATGGATGCGAATAATTTAAGTATAACCAATTTGGCGGGGTTAACTTTTTCGGGCGGTAGTAATGTATATAGAGATATTTCGCGGACTGCTACTGACGGAGGTTTGAATCTGCGCGGTGGTACTGCCGCAGCTGGTAAGGGAGGTGCAATTAGCCTGTCTGGAACCGGAGAGGTGTCGGCGGGAACGATTCGCTTATTTACTCCTGATGCCGCAGCTACTTCAGATATAACTAGGTTAAACATATCGGGAAATTTAGCTACTGCTGTGGCCTCATGGTCTAATATTACTCATACGGGCTTAGTGTTGAGCGGAGCTTTGGACGCAAATAACCAGCTCATTACCAATATTGGTGCGGCTGGCACTGACTTTACTGCCGGTGGAGGATTGAATATTGCCACTAACCTGGCTGTTACAGCTACCACCACTTCAGGCACTCTTAATGTAGGCTCTGGCAACCTTTACGTCTCTGAAAACGGCAACGTTGGCATCGGGACGACAACACCAACTGAACTTCTTACGGTTGAGTCTAATTCAACTCATTCAACCTTAACGGTAAAAACATACGAGAGCTCGTCCAACGCCAATATAAGGATTAATTCCGGCACATCAGGAACAAGCCAGCTGTGGATGGGGGACGTCGCTAACAATTCTATCGGCGCTATAGAATATACGCAATCTTTAAACCAATTTGATTTCTATACTAATGGGACAAATGCATTGACAATAGATTCAAGCCAAAGAGTCGGCATCGGCACGGTCACTCCTTACGCCAAACTGACCATCAACGAATCAGACGACTTCGCCTTCGGCTCCCTTAACGGAAACGTGGTTGATAACATGGATGGCACTATCCTGACCTGGCTTTCTTCCAATGCTGCCGTATCCACCTCCACTGAAAGTTCGATAGTCAAAACCGGCAGCCAGTCGTTAAAGATCACCGCCTCGGGAGCCTCAGAGGACGTTACCGTTAAGAAAACTCTTTCTTCCGCCCAGAATTGGTCCTCCTACGAAAGGATAGGCTTTTGGATACGGGTTGACCGATTTGCCACTTCCACTGCCACCTCTACCCAGTTAATCTCCTTCCAGTACCACGATACCGGAGGCACTACCAACACTCACAACATTACCTTCTTAGAGGAAGACAGATGGCAGTACGAGGAGATAGCTTTAACCTCCACTGCAGCCGACAAGGATGCTGTAGACTACGTTCAATTCAGGCCTGACTTTGGCGGCACCGGAGACATTAACTTCTATATTGATCAGATTAGAGTTTACGACGATGACGAAAGGGCGGCCGACTTCTTTGTTGATAAAGACGGAACCCTGACTATTACCGGCAGGGGAGGAGTGGAGATTTACGCTCCTCAGGCCGGAGCGGGCCAGCTGCCGGGAGTGAAAGTTGATTCTGCGGTAGTGGAAATAGGACAGCCCTTGTCGGTCAACACCGGTGGCAATGTGGGAATAGCCTATGATTTGGAATTTCTCAATACCGGAGCTTCATATATAACCTCAGAGGGGCAGCTGAGAATTGAAGCCGGCGATCCGAATCATGCAGAAAACCTGGTTCTAACAACCAGGGGGACGGGCGACGTAATAGTGGAATTAAACAGTGCCGGCCAGTCTTTCATGCTCGCTCATGCTTGGGACGCTTCCACCACGGTTCCTTTCGTGCTCAATTCCGAAAGCAATACTTCTCAAAGCCTGTTCCAGGTTCTTAGTAATACCGGAGCGTCCGGAGGAGTTACTTTTGCTGTAATGTCTGACGGCAAGACCGCCATAGGAAAAGAAACGCCGTATTCCATGCTTAACCTTGCCTCAACCAGCGACTTTGCTTTCGGAGACTTTAATGCTGCAACCGTGGACGATATGGAAAATGCTGTTTTAACCTGGCTCTCTTCCAATGCTGCCGTATCTACATCTACGGAAACATCTGTTGTCAGGACTGAAAACCAGTCCCTGAAAATCACCGCCTCGGGAGCATCAGAGGACGTTACCGTCAAGAAAACTCTTTCTTCCGCCCAGAATTGGTCTTCCTACGAGAGAATAGGTTTTTGGATACGGGTTGACAGGTTTGCAACTTCCACTGCCACCTCTACCCAGTTAATTTCCTTCCAGTACCACGATACCGGAGGCACTACCAACACTCACAACATCACCTTCTTGGAGGAGGATAGGTGGCAGTACGAGGAGATAGCTTTAACCTCCACTGCAGCCGACAAGGATGCTGTAGACTACGTTCAATTCAGGCCTGACTTTGGCGGCACCGGGGACATTAACTTCTATATCGATCAGATTCGGGTTTACGATGATGACGAGAGAGCGGCCGATTTCTTTGTTGATAAGTCGGGCAGCCTGGTTATTACCGGCCGCGGGTCCGTAGAATTATTTGCCCCTCAATCGGGAGCCGGGTCTTTGCCGGGAGTAAAGGTGGACGGGGCCGTGGTTGAATTGGGCCAGCCTTTGTCGGTAAATACAGGGGGCAACGTAGGATTCGATTATGACTTGGAATTTTTAAATACGGGATTATCGCAAATAACCTCGGAAGGTCCTTTGAGGATTGCTACCGGTCCTTCTTACCGCTCTCATAATTTAACTTTAGCCAGCGGAGGGACGGGCGACGTAATAGTGGAATTGTCCCAGGCCAGTTCTTCCATGATGATTATGCAGGCAGCTTACGCTACCACCACCGCCTTTATCATCAATTCGGAAACCAATGCCACTTCCACGTATTTAATGAAGCTCTTTAGCGACGTTAATTCCGATGAGAACGGGGTTTTCGTGATTAATGCAGCCGGGCAAGTCGGTATCGGCACTTCCACTCCTTCATATAACCTTGAAGTGGCCAGCGGCGGCAGCCTTACGGCTCTGCTTGGAACATCCGCTTCAGACGAAGTCCTTATCGGAGGCGGACTAGGTAAGCTGACAACAGGTAATGTCGACCCCCCGTACTTCATTGACGGCGTGAAATACGCGACATACATGGCCGGCATGGTCGGAGTCAAAGAAGAGACAACCGGAGTCATTACTCTTGCAGACGAAGACTCCGACGGCACATTCTCATATACCGTGGATTTCGTTAACGAACCCGAGGGTTCTGATTTATGGCTGTTCTCCAGAACAACGGATTGGGGAAGGAATATGAAGGACCTGGTCGTCCTTGTTTCCCCCAGCCAGGCCACGGCCCGAGTGTGGTATCAGAAAGACCCTATTAATAATAAGCTCATAATATACGGTAATTGTGCCTGCGAAGTTTCCTACAGGCTGACCGCCCCAAGATTCGATTATTCCAAATTCGGCAACGTTCACGATCGCCAGGACGGAGTGGGATTCCAGCCCGACAATATTAACTTCAGCTACGAATACGACGAGTCCGATGGCGCTCTTACCGTCGAGGAAGAAAACGGAGGGATTATCCCCGGTTCGGAAGAATTCCAGGTGGGCCTCGCCGACCTGGGCCTCCTTATAACCGAGTACGGCACTTTGGAGGTTGATAGCCTTAAGACCCGCAAGCTTTGCGTTGGCGACATTTGCGTAACCGAAGACGAATTCAGGGCGGTATTCGGGGCCGGAGCTGCTGAGGCCTGGAATGCCAGCCAGACAGATGTTTGCACCAACGGAGAAAATCAGCCCTGCGGCTACGAAACTTGCGACTTCGAGCAAGGTGAATGTCCGGGCGTTTGCGAAATCGGGGTGCAGGTATGCGAAGGAGGGCAATGGAGTTCGTGTATGGGTTCTGTAATGCCCTCAGATGAGCTTTGCGACGGAGTGGACAACAACTGCAACGGAGAAATAGACGAAGGAGGGGCCTGCGATGGAATAACAGGCAGTGAAGAAGAAACCTCGACTACAACAGACCCTATTATTGAAGATTCGACTTCAACCGATTCCATAATAGACGATTCTACCAGTACGGATTCTATTATAGATACTACGAGCACTGATACGGGTACGGGCACCACTACCGCTACAACAACGGACGAATGATGTTTATGAGAAAGAGAAAAATACTTTTTAAAAAGCCGATAATTTTTGGAATAGCGGGAATAATCATTCTCGGCGCCTTCGGTTCCGTGGGAGCTTTAAACGGCTGGTTCGGGGGAGGGGGAGGCATTCCCGAAGATACTTTTACTCGAGGTTTGGTTGGATATTGGAGTTTTGACGAAAGGCAAGGGACAACAGCCGCCGATGCTTCAGGAAACGGCAACCATGGAACATTATATGGTCCTTCCTGGACTGCCGGCAAAGACGGAGGCGCTCTTTCCTTTGACGGTACGGATGACTATGTGGATTTAGATAATCCTGCTTCTTTGCAGATAACCGATGATTTAACAATTGAATTTTGGGTAAAATTTAATTCAGAACAGCCCTCGGCTCAATTTGCAAATCCCATAGGCAAGGACCACTCTGGTACGCATGGTGTAACTTTGCAAATAGACCACACATCCGGAACCTTATCTCAATTCTGGCATGTGGGACACGGCAGCGGTTTGTACAGTCTTAATTATAGTTCTGCCAGCCTGTTGGATGATGCTTGGCACCACCTCGTTCTTACCAAAAGCATAACGGAGGGTATGACCATTTATCTCGACGGCCAATTAGCCGCAAGCAACAAAACCTATACGAATCCCATCGCTTATAACTCCGGAGACTGGAACTTTGGCCGATTAGCAAATATCACCACCCGTATTTCAAAAATGGTCGGTGACGAATTAAGATTTTACAGCCGCGCCCTTTCCGCCGAAGAGGTTCGTTATCATTATAACCGCGGAGGACCGGTGGCCCATTGGAAGTTCGATGAAGGATCGGGAAGTACAGTTTACGATTCGACGGACAACAACAATGACGGCACTCTCTACGGAGAGATGGCAACTTCCACCACTCATGGCTGGACCACAGGCAAGCGCGGTTCGGCTCTTTCTTTCGATGGTACAGATGATTATGTGCGGGCTTCTGCGTCCTCTTTGTACAATCCATCGAAATTTACAGTATCATTTTGGATGTATCCAAGAGAGATCGGCGGTAATCCCGGTCCCGGCTCTTCGGTTTTAGTTGTTGCAAACGGTGCGATGGGAACTGAGGGTACTAATTGGTGGTTTGAGTATTGGAATAGTGGGTACTTCGACTTTAAGAGTTGTAATCCCTCATGTGCTGGTGCACAGACTCAGATTAATACAACAAACAAGTGGTATTTTATTACTGGGATATATGATGGGAGTAAATACAATATCTACATTGATGGAAAATTTATAACATCTGGAAGCGGGGGCCTCGGGAGTGGGGATAAGTCGCTTTTAGTAGGGAGCGGATTATGTGGGGCCGGGGCTGGTTGCGAAAACGGGTACTTCAACGGCCTTATAGACGATGTCCGTATATATAATTACGCCCGTACCGCTGATGAAATAAAACTAGACTATAACGCTGGTTTTGCCGCCCGCTTCGGCCCTCAGACGGACTGCGATAGAGACCCTGCCGGCTGTATAGATGAGGGTTTGGTGAGTTATTGGAGTTTCGATGAACGAAGTGGGATAACAGCCGCTGACGCTTCTGGTAACGGCAACGACGGTACTGTCGCTAACGGCACAACCTGGACCACTGGCGTTAAACCCTTTTCCGGTGGTATTTCCGGCGGCTCTGCTCTCCAATTCGACGGCGTAGATGATTACGTTGGAGTTTCCTATGATGCCTCCCTGCAGCCCGATGATCAAATAAGCGTTGAGGCGTGGATTAAGCCGGCCTCTCTTTCTGGTAATCAAACTGTGATATCAACCAAAGAAAGCGGGGGATACGCCATAGTATTGAATGACATTCATTCAGATAAAATATGGTGGAGTATAAAAGCAGGAGGCAGTTACACGGATTTACAAGTAGATGCAACAGAGCTTAATGTAAGTGCCTGGAATCACTTAGTGGGTATTTACGATGGCAGTAAAACATATTTCTATATCAATGGAGTTTTAAAGGAAAGTTCTCCAAAATCGGGATCTATAGATTACGATTATTCCAATGCTTTCTTTGTAGCGGCGGAAGCCGCTAGCGGAGAGAGTCCGGCCGGGAATTATTTTAATGGATCTATTGATGAGGTTAGAGTATATAGCAGGGGACTGTCGGCTACAGAAGTCCGTTATCACTATAATAAAGGCGGCCCCGTGGCTCACTGGAAGTTTGATGAGGGATCGGGAAGTATGGCCTATGACGTCACACTTAACGGCAATAATGGCACCCTCTACGGTGAAATGGCTACTTCTACTTCCGGAGATAGCGGTTGGGCTACGGGTAAATACGGATCCGCCCTTTCTTTCGATGGAGTAGATGATTATATGGAAATGCCTACAGGCTCTCTAGATATTACTAACGCCATTACAGTAGAAGCATGGGTAAAAACCATCGATAGCGGTCTCTCTATCTATAATCGTGGCCGATATTTTAGTGGCAACAGAGGTGTAGCACTGCAATTAGACCAATTTTGGTTGGGGAACGATAGCGACTCATCATCGATTACATGGGATAGCACTCCCGCAATTGGGGAATGGGTCCATTTAGCTGGTGTTTGGGATGGTAAAACAGCTATGGCATTTATGAATGGAATAAAACAAACTAAAACAGAAACGCTAAATGGGCCTATAGTTTACAATGGTGACCGGCCGGGAATTGGCGTTGCTTGGACGGGGTGCACTGAGCCGGCTTGTTTTGCCCTTGGCTTAATTGACGACGTTCGTATTTACGACTACGCACGTACTTTGGAACAAATTCGTCAAGACTATAACTCCGGTTTTGCCGCCCGCTTCGGTCCGCAGACGGACTGCGATAGAGATCCCGCTGGCTGTATGGATGATGGATTAGTGGGTTATTGGAGTTTCGATGAGCGTAGCGGAACGACAGCCTCTGATGCCTCTAATAACAACAATGACGGCACTTTAGTTAACGGTACAACTTGGGCCACTGGTATTAAACCATTTTCCGGCGGCGTTTCCGGCAGCAGCGCAGTTCAATTCGACGGCACGGATGACTATGTTGTTACAAACTCGGTAGACCTTACAGCTCATTCTGCCGGTGCATTCGAATTTTGGATCAAAGTTCCTACAGACATTAATCAGGCCGATCTTGTGTCATGGCACAAGACATCGGGGTATTCTAGTTATTTTTCTTTCTATATGGCTGGGGGAAACGGAAAGGTCTATGTGGTTTCTGAAGATGAGAGCTCCGAATATTTGATAAATGGCCTTCCCAGTTCAGATACTGTAAACGATGATAGTTGGCATCATATAGTTTTTTCGCAAAACGGTGAGTTCGGCACGATATACATAGATGCGAAAGCTCAGCCAGTCACTACATCCGGATATTGGTTTGATGATATGAGTTTCAGTAATCAAGCCATATATATAGGGAAAGCCTTTAATACGGGAAATTATCTTAATGGATATATAGATGAATTACGGATTTACAATCGGGCTCTTTCTGCTGCTGAAGTTCGTTATCACTACAATAAAGGCGCTCCCGTAGCCCATTGGAAATTTGACGAGGGTTCGGGCAGCACGGCTTATGATTCAACAGCCAACGGAAACCACGGCACTCTAACTAACGGGCCTATTTGGACTGAGGGCAAGCACGGTTCCGCCCTCTCCTTTGACGGCGAGAATGATTATGTAGAGATATCCAATGGTTCTAGTTTAAATCCGACTACCTTTACATTAGAATTATGGGCCTACTTTAACAGTTTATCCGGAGAACCTTGCCCCCTCCAAAAGGGTGCGACTTTTGCTAATCCCGGATATGCGATAACGATTAATAATAGTCATGTTAGATTTAACGTAGGCCGAACAGGTGGCGAATCTTTACTTGACTCGCAAGTAAGCCTTGCTACGGGTAAATGGTATCACATAGTGGCAATTTATGATGGAATAAAACAGAAAATATATGTTGACGGAGTAAAGGATCCGAATGAAGCCACGCCGCCCTCTTATAATGCCTCCAGTGAAAACTTATGGATAGGAACTAATCAGCGTCAACCATTTTTGACTTTTCCGGTGAACGGGTCTATCGACGACGTCCGCATCTATAACTACGCCCGTACTCCAGAACAAATCCTCCAAGACTACAACGCCGGGCTTTCCACTTACTTTAAATAATTATAATCCCTGAGCCTAAATAACAGAGGCTTAGCCTTACTCATTTTGATCCTAGCGCAAATATGACAGAGGCTTAGCCTTACTCACCATGATAGAAACATTAAGCAAAATTAGAGAAGGAATACTGGATATATTGATGCCTCGCAAGTGTCTTGGCTGCGGCAAAGAAGGCGCATATATATGTAGCGCTTGTGAAATCTTTTTATCGGAAGTCAATTTGAGGGAGGCTAAGCCTTACTCAGTATGGGAATATGAAGGGATTATAGAAAAAGCTATTTTGAGGATAAAATACGACGGTTGCTATGATATTATCAATGAGCTGGTGGAAAAAGCGTTGGATAGGGTGGAAATAGATTTGCCTGCCAATGCGGTCATCACTTATGTGCCAATGTACAAAAAGAGGGAAAGAGACCGCGGCTTCAACCAAGCAAAATTGATAGCGGAAAAAATAGGAGAAAAGACGGGAAAGTCGGTCGTCGGTCTCCTGGAGAAAGTGAGAGACAATTATTCTCAGGTCGGTTTGGATCCGCAGGAACGCTTTGAAAACGTCCATAATGTTTTTTCCCTCGCCAAATCGAGTAAGGCTAAGCCTTACTCAGTATTACTAGTTGACGATGTATATACGACTGGCGCAACGATGAGCGAATGTACTCGGGTTTTTAAAAAATCGGGAATTAAAAATGTTTATGGATTTACTATAGCTAAAAGAATGAGATTATGAATGCCGTCAATTTACAAGATAAAAAATATCCAGAATTGCTGAAGAAAATCGGCAAAACTGCGCCTAAGCAATTATATTATAAAGGAAGCTGGGATAAAGATATTTTTCAGAATTGTTTGGCGGTGGTGGGCAGTCGGAGAATGACGACATATGGCAAGCAGGTAGCAGAGAGAATCACGGGAGAAGCAGCAACAGCTGGAATTACTATAGTTTCGGGATTTATGTACGGCGTGGATGCTACTGCGCATAAGGCAGCTTTGAGGGTTGGGGGCAGAACGATTGCCGTAATGCCATGCGGAATTAACTTGATTCATCCTGAATATCAGCAAGATTTATATGCTGAAATTTTAAAGAACAAGGGATTGGTAGTTTCAGAATACGAAGGCGATAGCCAGCCGGCTAACTGGACCTATCCTCAAAGAAACAGAATTGTGGCGGGACTCTCGAAGGCCGCTCTAATAGTAGAGGCGGGAGAAAAGAGTGGTTCATTAATAACGGCGGCTCTTGCCAAAAAATTTAAACGAAAATTATTTGTAGTACCCGGTCCAATTACTAGTGAAAATTTTAAGGGTATTATGCAATTAATAAAAGAGGGGGCGACGCCGGTCAGTTCCGCAGCGGAAATACTTGATTATTATAGAATTTATTATAATATCCCTGCCAAAATTGATGGAGGCTTAGCCTTACTCAATAAAAATAAAACAATGAAAGGGCCAGAACAAAAAATAATTAATCATTTACAGAAAGAACCCTTGGGTGTTGACGCGATATCACGGGAGCTTGGCATGCCGGCAGCTAAAACAGGAACAATTCTTTCGATGATGCAGTTAAAGGGTCAAATAAAATTAGAGGGTAATAAATATTATTTATGTTAATTAAAGTTCAATCGGCAGCGAATAGAGGACTGGAAACTATCGGAGTGGATGTCGAGGTGAATACTGCTGGCAGGGGATTGCCCAGCTTTGATATCGTCGGCTTGGCAGACAAGGCGGTTGACGAGAGTAGGGAAAGAGTAAAGACGGCAATTTTAAGTTCAAAAATAGAATTTCCCCAAAAGAAAATTACAGTTAACCTAGCGCCAGCCGATGTGCCGAAAGAAGGTTCAGTTTACGATTTGCCGATTGCTGTTGGCATATTATCGACTTTGACGAACTGTAAGATTCCCGAAAAATCATTGTTTTTCGGTGAATTATCGTTGGATGGTTCTTTGCGGCATACTAAGGGGGCTTTGTTGATGGCGCTTTATGCGAAAGAGGCTGGTTTTGAAAATATTTTTTTGCCGAAAGATTCGGCCAACGAAGCCGCAGTTATTAAAGGTATTAAAGTTTATCCTGTTGAGAATTTATTGCAGCTTTTAGGACATTTTTCGGAAAGGCAATGTATTCTCTCGGCTGTTTATCGAGAAGCAATAAAGACGCCGAGTGATAGTTTAGTTGAATTCGATATGAAAGACGTTTTGGGCCAAGAGCAGGCGAAAAGGGCAATGGAGATAGCGGCCGCCGGAGGCCACAATATACTAATGGTTGGGAGCCCTGGAGCCGGAAAAACGATGTTAGCTCGGGCTTTGCCGGGGATATTGCCGTCATTAAATGAGAGAGAGTCACTAGAGGTCACAAAAATACATTCATCTGCGGGCACGATTCCGCCCGGCGGTTCGCTTATTACCACAAGGCAATTTCGTTCGCCGCATCACACGACTTCCCCGGTGGGATTAATTGGTGGAGGGACAAAGCCGCATCCGGGAGAAATTAGCTTATCGCATCGCGGGGTGTTGTTTCTTGATGAATTTAATGAATTTCCGCGGTCGGTTTTGGAGGCTCTGCGACAGCCGCTGGAGGATGGCTTTGTGACAATATCCCGCAGCCAAGAAAGAGTAATGTACCCCGCTAGATTCATGCTGGTGGCCTCGGCTAATCCTTGCCCGTGTGGATACTTAAATCATCCCAAAAAGAGCTGTACGTGCTCTCAACAGCAAATCAAGAAATATCAAAAAAGAGTTTCTGGGCCGTTGTTAGACAGAATTGATTTACATATAGACGTGCCGCCGGTGGAGGTTAATGAGTTATCTCGTAATCAAAAGGCATCAGAGTCCTTGGAGTCGTCGAATATAATAAGGGGTAGGGTTGTTTTGGCAAGGGAAAAACAGGAGGAGCGATTTAAAGATGATGCGATTCACACTAACGCCGAAATGAAAAACAGCCATATTAAAAAATATTGTCTGTTAAATAGAGAAGTCGAACAAATTTTACAGCAAGCCGGATTAAAGTTTCAGCTATCAGCCCGCAGTTACTTGAAGATGATAAAAGTTGCCCGAACCATCGCCGATTTGGAAAATTCGCCAGAAATCGAAGTTTCGCATATGGCTGAAGCCTTGCAGTATAGACCTAAAACGTATGAAGGAGTTTAATTTGCAAACAGGCAAGGTAGGTGAAAAGATGGCCGAAGAATATTTGAAAAAACAGGGTTGCAAAATTATAGAACGAAATTTTAAAACAAAATACGCCGAAATTGATTTAGTGGCTAAGAAGGGGGGAGAATTAGTTTTCGTGGAAGTAAAAACAAGAAGAGGGGAGATGTTCGGCGCGCCGGAAGAAAGTTTGAATAAGAAAAAATTAAGAAAGCTTTGGCTGAATGCTCGGGGATATATAAATTGGACCGAATGGCGGGGTCCCTACCGAATAGACGCCGTTTGTATAGTCATAAACCCTGACAACACCATAAACCGCCTAGCCCACTATAAGAATATAGTTTGAGTAAGTTGAGTAAGGTTAAGCCTTCCTCAAAGCTTCGCCAAAATAATATGCGAAAAATACAATTCGAAAATAATAATTTTTATCACATTTACAACCGCGGGACGGAGAAAAGGAATGTATTTTTGAATGACGCCGATTATTATCGATTCATCCACTATCTTTACGAATTTAATAATGCAAATTTTAACCACAATCTTAGTAGGAATATTGACGGAGGCTTAGCCTTACTCAATTCAAAATCAAAGAATTCTTTGGTAGAGATAACTGCATTTTGTCTAATGCCCAATCATTTTCACTTAATTTTACGACAATTACAGGAAAACGGAATCGCTCAATTTATGCAAAAACTCGGAACCGGATATACGATGTATTTTAATAAGAAAAATAAGAGGTCCGGTTCGCTTTTTCAGGGAACATTTAAAGCAATCCAGATTGAGAACGATGAATATTTAACGCATCTCTCTCGATATATTCACATAAATCCGGTAGAATTAATTGAGCCGGGGTGGAAAGAAAATGGAATCCAAAAATGGGATAAAACAAATGAATTTCTAGAAAATTACAGGTGGTCAAGCTATTTGGATTATATTGGTATTAAGAATTTTCCCTTAGTGACAAATCGAGGAGTAATAAGCAGTTGTTTCCAAAGCGAGCAAAGCTATAAAAATTTTACCAATCAATGGCTAAACAAAGATTTAGAATTTATAAAAGAGGTGATTTTAGAGTGAGTAAGGCTAAGCCTCTGTCAATTTGGCTATGAAAGATATAAAGAAAATAAAAGTTAAAAAGGATTCGACTACTAAGTTGAAAAATTTGATGAGTAAGGCTAAGCCTCCCTCAATTTTGAGAAGGGTCTTGTTTAGGTCGAAGTGGGTGGGGGTTGGGTTGGTTGCTGGCGTGGTGATAGCCACGGTTGGGTCAGTGGTTGCTTTAAATGGCTGGTTTGGGGACTCTGTTCCGTCAGATACTTTTACTCGGGGTTTGGTGGGATATTGGAGTTTTGACGAAGGTTCGGGTAGCACAACATATGATTCCAGCGGTCAGGGGCACCACGGCCAGCTGGAGACTTATGTGTGGGCTTGCGGCGACACTCTCACCGATTCCGACGGCCAGACTTACGACACCGTCTTAATCGGCTCTCAGTGCTGGATGGCAGAAAACTTGAATGTAGACCCGGTTGATGCCGCCAAGGAGGACTGCTCAAGCTACGGCTCTAAATACTGCTACTTCGATGACAACTCCTACTGCAACACCTACGGAGGTTTATACCAATGGAACACCATGATGTGCGGGGAAAGCTCCAGCAACTTAGAACCATCGGGAGTCCAGGGAATCTGCCCTGCCGGCTGGCATATACCAAGCGGTGCTGAATATCATACCCTGGAAGATTATCTGGACGAAAGCACCTGCGACGGTGGTAGAAATGGTTTTGACTGTGACCCGGCCGGCTCCAAGATGGCAGGAAATGCTTCTCTCTGGGCTAACGGAGCCTTGGATGGCCACGCAGATTTTGGCGCATCGGGCTTAAATGTCCTGCCCGCCGGCTACCGCGAGACTAACGGTAGTTACGAAAATCTGAGCGTCGGCGCGGACTTGTGGTCGTCTTATCAGTACAACGATAGCAATGCTTTGAAACGGAGCCTGTACTATTACGACTCCAGCGTCTACCTGGGTAACTACGATAAGGCGAGCGCCTTTTCGGTCCGTTGTGTCAGGGATTAAGCTTATGATGCAAAATGAGTAATAAGAATAGAAAAATAGAATTAATTATCCTTATTGTCCCATTAATAATGGTAGGCTTATTTTCTGGCGATAAAGCCTTGGCGGTTCCTAATTGGGTTGATGGTGAAATAGGGAGTGCTTTAGAGTTCGATGGGTTATCCTATATAGATATTGGAGACGCTGGAGATGTTCAAACTATTGAGTTTTGGATTAATGATTCCAATGATACAGATGGAATATTGGAATTGATCGATGACTCTACGTATCTATCAATTTCCGGAGGAGCCGTTGCAGCTACCGGCTTTACTTCTCCTACTGTTTATATTAACGGTAATTCCGGCTCTGCTGCTTTAAATGACGGCTGGAATTACGTGGCGGTGGTGGATGTTGCGTCCGTAGCGGCAGCCAGCATGACAATAGGGGAAGCCAATGGAGACTTTATGGAAGGAATCATCGACGAAGTAAGGATTTATAGTCGAGCCCTATCAGCCAAAGAAATCAGGTATCACTATAACCGAGGGGGCCCTGTGGCCCATTGGAAGTTTGACGAGGGTTCGGGCACTACGGCCTACGACTCTACTGATAATAACAACGACGGAACGCTTTATGGTGAAATGGCTACTTCTACTTTGGGCAGTAGTGGTTGGACTTCTGGTAAGCATGGCAGCGCTCTTTCTTTCGACGGCGTTGATGATTATGTAGATTTGGGAAACGATTTAAGTATTGAGCCCGGAGTCGGCGATTTTACCGTAGGGTTGTGGATGAAAAGCAATCAAGTTGCCGATCAAAAGTATACTTTATTCATGAAAGGCCAGGCGGGTTCAAAGGGAATACGCCTTCAATTTGACGACGGCGTTAACGCTGGCAAACTTTTAGCTACGATATTGGATGTCGATTCCGACAGCGTTTATACGGTTACGGAATCTACCTACAACGATAATGAGTGGCATTACGTCAGTGTTGTTGTAGATAGAGATTCCTCGGAGTTTAAAATTTATGTCGATGGCTCTATAGCCGGGAAGCCAGCGTCGCTTTCTGTAATAGGGGACATAACCAACGCTACTTACGGTTGGCACTTGGGAAAACAGAGAACAGCATACCTCTTATATTACGACGGCTTCCTGGACGATGTTCGATTCTATAGCTACGCTAGGACGCCCGAGGAAATTAAACTGGACTATAACGCGGGGTATTCAGCTAGATTCGGGCCTCTGTTTTCGTGCGACCGCGACCCTGGAGCTTGCATGAATGATGGATTAGTGGGGTACTGGAATTTCGAGGAGGGCGAGGGAGGCTTGGCCTCGGATAAATCGGGTAATGGGAATGACGGGACGCTGACCAATGGACCGGAGTGGGCTGCCGGCGTAGTGCCGCTTTCCGGCGGTAAAACCGGTGGTGGTGCTCTTCAGTTCGACGGTGGCGATGATTATGTGGATTGCGGGAGTGATGTAACCTTAAGACCTCAAGACCTCACAATAGAAATGTGGGTAAAGGGACCTTCTATTGCTGACTATGACGGTTTAGTGGGAAATGCCGAGATAGATGGACAGAATGGTTACAGAACCGCAAAAACAAATACTCATTATTTTCAGGGACTAATAGGAGATGCTTCGTCTTATGAGTTTATAAGCGGAACTACGGTGATAGATGATAACGTATGGCATCACCTTGTTTTTACCGTAGATGCTTTCTACTTGCGAATATATGTAGATGGCGTTGAAGACCAAACAGCAGTTGCTAGAACCAAAACAATGACTTGGGCTCATCCTACAATTATAGGAAACTATGGGGATTTGAGCGGAAATGAATATTTTCACGGTTTCATAGACGAAGTAAAAATTTATAACAGGGCATTGAGTGCTGAGGAAGTCCGCTATCACTA